>Ga0209634_1000724_pt1 | contig 25106 bp, 22 predicted proteins | sample LinPmetageLP40_FD_184043 | JGI IMG/M metagenome (GOLD analysis project Ga0209634, IMG submission 184043) | Marine viral communities from the Pacific Ocean - LP-40 (SPAdes) (version 2) | ecosystem: Environmental > Aquatic > Marine > Oceanic | place: Pacific Ocean | collected 2010-08-26 | reverse complement strand
CTGGTGCGGGCGAAGGGACTCGAACCCCCACATCTTTCGATACTGGTACCTAAAACCAGCGCGTCTACCAGTTCCGCCACGCCCGCTAACCCGAACGAAGCTGCGCGAGGCGCTAGTCCTTCGCGTATAGGCGCGTGCCTCTAGTCGGATGCGACCAAATGCGCAAGCGTGGCGACCGATGAAGGAACGCTGCGGGGTGTTGGCCCGTTCAACAGGCATGCGTGACTACGACACACCGAAGAAACCCGAAGACACTCCGCCCGTGATCAATCCCGGTGCCAAACAGGAAAATTCGCACGATTCTGGCAAAGACGACAGCGAGGAAGCACCATCAAACGACCGGCCGGCCGGCAGCCCGCCCGGTGCCGCAGAACAAGCACTGGCGCCGGCACAGGAGGGTGGCCGCGACGGAGCGGGCGAGGCCGCGCTCGATCACCCCTCCCGCGATTGAGGAACATTACCATGGCGACCCAACCCGATCCCAATCCCGATACGATCAATCCCGGCTCTCCCGACGAAATGCCACCGGCAAGTCCGCCGAACGAGGCGCCGATGGAAGAACCGCCGGGCTTCGAACCGCCGCAGCCCGACATCGACACCCCCGATCGCGGCCCGCTGGAAACGCCGCCTCCTCCCGATTGATCTTGCCCGTGGCCGATTGATCTTGCCCGTGGGCGCGCCGCGCAGTATCGGCGCGCGCCATGAGCGAAGAAACCACCAGCCAGACCCCGCCCGACCATCTTTCGGTCAACCCCAAGAGCGAGCACTTCCAGGTGGATGTGCTCAAGCGCGGAGTGGGTATCCGTTTCAAGGGCAAACAGCGCACCGATATCGAGGAATATTCGATCTCGGGCGGCTGGGTGCGGGTTCAGGCGGGCAAGACCGTCGATCGCAAGGGCAATCCGCTGACCATCAAGCTGAATGGCCCGGTCGAAGCCTGGTACGAAGATCTCGGCGAGGATGCGCCGGTCGCCAAGGCCGACTGATCAGTCGGAGAAACTGGCGAAGGCGCTGAGAAAGCGCTTCGAGGTCTGTTTGCGCGCCGGCGCCATGGCAAGCTGCTGGCGCGCCTGCGGCCGGCCCTCTCCATAGATGAAGCCTGCAACCGGCCATGCGGTCGTGCCGACTTCCCCGAGCGGGGCGTACCACACGCGCACTGCGCTCCAGTCGTTGGCCGGCGATACGTCAATCGCCAGCACGTCCTTTTCGACCTGCCCCCGGCGCCCGTTGATCGGCGACCAGTTGGCATGATCGAGCAAGACGCGCCGCGTATCGAGAACGCGGCTCACCGTCGCCACATGACCCAATTGCATGCTGCGATGCGGACGGAAGGCCATGACGGCCCCCGGACGCGGCGCCGTACCGGTGGCATAGCGCCCCTGCGCCTGCTCCCACCAGGTATGGGCATCGCCGTAGATCTGGATCCCCGACACTTCTCGTGCGTAGGGTACGCACTGGAGATAAGCATCCAGTTCGGCACCCCGATTATCGAACGCACCGAAATCGTCCGCCGCGGCGGGCGTGGCACAGGCAAGCAGGGCGAAAACGGCAAGTTTTTTCCTCATGCCGGCAGAGGTATGCCGCTTATCCTTGCCGACATCCTTCGCGTTAAGGTTAACCGATATTAACCCTCGCCTGCGCCGGAGCTTGCAAAGCGGAGCGCAAAGCGCCACTTCCCGCGCCATCATGGTGCCCAATTCCTCGAAGCCCACGGTGATCATCATCGGGCGGCCCAACGTCGGCAAATCGACATTGTTCAACCGGTTGGTCGGCAAGCGCCTTGCGCTGGTCGACGACCAGCCCGGAGTCACGCGCGACCGCCGCTTCGGAGACGCGGAGATCGCGGGGCTCGAATTCCAGGTGGTCGATACCGCCGGTTGGGAAGACGAAGACCCGGCCAGCCTGCCCGGGCGGATGCGCATGCAGACCGAAGTCAGCCTCGAGGGCGCCGATGCGGCGATGTTCGTGTTCGACGCACGCGTCGGGCTGACTCCGCTCGATGAGGAAATTGCCCGCTGGCTGCGCGGACAGGCCGTGCCCGTGGTCCTGGTCGCCAACAAGGCCGAAGGCAAACAGGGCGATGCCGGGATCTACGAGAGCTTTTCGCTCGGTTTCGGCGAACCGGCCGGAATCAGCGCCGAACATGGCGAAGGGATCGGCGACCTGTTCGAACGCCTCTGGCCGATCATAGGCGAGAAGGCAGAAGCTGCGGCCGAAACCCTCGAACTGAGCGAGGAAGATGAAGAGGCGCTGCTCGCCGGACCGCTGAAACTGGCCATTGTCGGCCGGCCAAACGCCGGCAAGTCGACGCTGATCAACCGCATGCTGGGCGAGGACCGGCTGCTGACCGGTCCCGAAGCCGGGATTACACGCGATTCGATCGCGGTCGATTGGGAATGGCGCGACCCGCGCAGCGGGGAAGAGCGGGAAATCCGGCTGATCGACACGGCCGGAATGCGCAAGAAGGCGCAGGTCGTCGACAAGCTCGAACGGCTTTCCGTGGCCGATGCGCGCCGCGCGGTCGATTTTGCCGAAGTCGTGGTGCTCCTGCTGGACGCCACCCGCGGGCTCGAATCGCAGGATCTCAAGATTGCCAGCATGGTGCTCGAGGAAGGGCGCGCGCTGATGATCGCAATCAACAAGTGGGATGTCGCCGAAGGTGCCAGCGCGCTGTTCAACGGTATCCGCGAAGCGCTCAACGAGGGTCTCGCCCAGGTTCGCGGAGTGCCGCTGTTCGCAGTAAGCGCGAAAACCGGCAAGGGTATCGACCAGATGCTGGGGGCGGCGTTCGACCTGCGCGAAGCATGGAGCCGCCGCGTGCCCACCGCCGCGCTCAACCGCTGGTTCGACGATGCGCTCGAAGCCAATCCGCCGCCCGCCCCCAAGGGCAAGCGGATCAAGCTGCGCTATATCACCCAGGCCAGCATCCGTCCGCCGCGTTTCGTGGTGTTCGGCACCCGGCTCGACATGCTGCCCAAGAGCTATGAACGTTATCTGGTGAACGGCATTCGCGACAAGCTGGGGTTCGATGCAGTGCCGGTGCGCGTGGTGCTGAAGAGTCCCAAGAACCCCTTCCAGAAGGAGTAACACCGGTGACGCTCGATCTCCTGGCAGGCATCGGCGCCTTCGACCTCATCGAGCGGACCAGTTCGACCCTGCGCGTGCAGCAGGTCGTCCAGCTCAGCCTCGCCCCGGCCTTCCTGCTTGCGGGGATCGGCGCGGTCATGAATGTCATGACCAACCGGCTGATCTGGGTTGCCAACAAGATCGAGCGTATCCTCAACGCTGGGGAAGATGGCGATGTCAAAGCCATGCGGGCCGAGTTGCCCGCGCTCGAAATGCGGCGCATCTACGCGCAGCGCGCGGTCATGTTCAGCACCGCGTCGGCGCTTGCCATTAGTGTCGTGATCGTACTGCTGTTCATCAGCGCATTTGTCAGGACCGCACTGGGCACTCTGGTCGCGACGACATGGGTGATCTGCATGGGACTGCTGGTCGCAGGGCTCGGTTCGTTTCTGATGGAAACCCGCACCGCGGCAAAGCGCAACCGCGAACGCATGCGCGAACGCCGGAACGCCGCATCGGACTGAAGCCGATCATGCTCGCTTAGCATCGCAGAGCCGCCCGCAGGCGGCCCCGCAACGCGGTCAGCCGCCCTCGCCTTCGCCTGCCGGCTTGCTGTTGAGCTGGACATAGTTTTCCAGCCCCATGCGCGCGATCATGTCGAACTGGGTTTCGAGGAAGTCGACATGCTCTTCCTCGCTCGCCAGGATGTCTTCGAAGATCTGCCCGGTGGCGAAGTCGCGGACGCTCTGGCAATATTCCGCGGCTTCCTTGAGCAGAGGGATCGCCTCCATCTCCATCGCTAGGTCGGCCTTGAGGATTTCCTCGACCGTCTCGCCCACCTTCAGCTTGTGGATCGCCTGGAAGTTGGGAAGTCCGTTCAGAAACAGGATGCGCTCGGCGAGGATGTCGGCGTGCTTCATCTCGTCGATCGATTCGTGCCGCTCGTATTCGGCGAGACGGCTGACGCCCCAGTCGGCGAGCACCCGGTAATGGAGCCAGTACTGGTTGATTGCGGTCAATTCGTTGGTGAGCGCCTTGTTAAGGAACTCGATGACCTTCGGATCGCCTTTCATGGCGCTGCCTCCTTGCCTGCTGAACGGCGCTTCCTATGCGCCCGAGGCGGGGCTTATGGCAAGGGTAGAAAGGGATAAAATCGGCGGAATTCCGCCAGTTGCAAGCGATTTGCGTTAGCCGGCGATCAAGCCGCGGCGGCCACGCATCCCATCTCGCGTTCTTCCTGGAGGATCTCGTCAGCCTCATCGAGGCAGGTGCCGCAGCAAGCCGGCTTGCCAAGCGCGGCATAGCAAGTTTCGGCATCGCCCGAGACATGGCGCGCTGCGCGCCGCAGGTCGCTTTCCCGGATTGCGTTACAGATGCAGACGTACACTCGAACACTCCTGCGATTGACTCGCAGGAGCACCTCTAGTGAGAGTCGTTCTCAGTAGCAACCCCTCTCGTCACCGCCGCAGGGCGAACAGCCGCCAATAGGTCAGGCACCGCCAGAGCCATTCGAGCGGACCGAAGCGGAACCGGTCGAGCCAGGGCTTCGACCAGGCGAGCATGACGAGCCAGCTCGCCGCCATGACGAGGTACAGCTCGGTACGCCCCAGAGCGCCGAACAATCCGCCGCCCCAACCGTGGAAGACAAACAGCATCAGCACCGATGTGCCGAGGTAATTGGTGAAAGCGGCCCGCCCCGCAGCGGAAACCCGCTCCGCCAGCCAGCCCGAGGCACGCGCACCGACCACCGCCAGGACCGCTGCCAGCCCGAGCAGCACGGGCAGGCGGGGCAGTGCCGACAGGCTCATGAATGCAGCCAGCGTGCTCCAATAGGAAAATCCCGCATCCCTCACCCACAGCGCCACCAGCAGGGTAACCCCGCTGCCGATAACAATACCCGCACTGCCCCAGCGCAGCATCCTGCCGGTATTCAAAGCGCCGCTGAACAGGCCGAACCGGTACAGCGCCATGCCGATCAGCATCAGCGGCAGCGTTTCGAACCCAAATACGAAAATATTGAACGGCAGGTCGCCCTTATGGTCGATCACGTTGTGCGCGACGAAATCGCCATAGGAACCCTCCGAGATGATGCGGTATTCGACCATTTCGTGATCGAGTGCACGGCCCTTGTCGGCTGCCAGTTGCTCGCGCATTTCGGCATAGGCCGGCTGCTCGCCGAATTCGGTCTCGGCGATCACATAGGGCGACAGCATGAAGCTGCCGACCAGCACCACGCCTGCGGCATAGCCGAGCAGCCCGACGACCAGCTGCGTTTTGGCTGCCCAGCGGATCGCGGCGAGGGAGACAAGACCGAACAGTGCATAGAAAGTGAGGATATCTCCGCGCCAGATAAGGAAGAAATGCCCGAGGCCGAACAGCAGCAGCCAGCCCAGCCGGCGCGCCTGCAACGCCCGCCCTTCTCCGCGCGACCAAGCCTTTTCCATGAACAGATACAGCCCGGCGCCGAACAGCAGCGTGAACAGGCCGCGCATCTTGCCGTCGATCAGCACGAATTGCGCGATCCACATCCATTGCTCGGCCTCGCTGTGCGGCACGAGGAAGGCGTCGGGATACATATAGGCGGCGAAAGGCTGGCCGAAGGCGATGATATTGGCGGCGAGAATTCCCATCACCGCGATGCCGCGAATGAAGTCGAGGCTGGCGATCCGGTTTCCCGCCATCGCGCGCGGCACCGCCTGGTCGGGCGCAGCGTCGCTGCGAGTGTCGATCGGATCCATGCATTCCCCCTTGGCCGCCCTTAATATGGGCCGTGGGGGCGAGCGTCTATCGCGGTGCGGTGGCCGGGGAAAGCGCGATCACGGAATGGCTAGCGCGTGACGAGGCATTCCTGCCCGCTGCGCTTGAGCGAGGCGCAGGCCGCGGCGGCTTCGCCGCGCGTGGCATATCCGGCCGCCAGCAGGCGCGTGAGATTGCCCGATTTGAGCAGCATCTGCTCGCGCCCGGCGATCTCCGACCGACCCGCGAGCTGGCCCCACAAGCGCTGCGCATTGCCGGGTACGCCGAAGGCGCCAAGCTGGACTTTCCACGGGCCCGTTGCGGCCGGCGCGACGCGCGTCGCGCTTGTCCGGGCGGGCGTGGAAGAAGGTACGGCGGCAGGGGCGGTCGATGCTGCGGGCGGCAGCGCCGGACTGGCAGCCACCGCCACCGCTTCGCGGGATAGCGCCTCGTCCTCTTGCCGCGCGACCACGGTGGGCGCGGGTGCAGCGGGCAGTGTGTAATCCGCGCCTGCAGTCTGCGAGGCGGGCGCTTCAGCAGTCGCCGGCGGCAGGGGGACCGGACGCGCTGCCGCGGTCTGGGGAACGCTGGCCGTGACCACGGGTCCGCTGGGCGCATCGGTTGCCAGTCCGAGGTCTGCCGCAGCAAGCTGACGCGAACGCGCCGCCTCGGCTTCGGCCTTGAGCGAGGCGGCCAGCGGCTGCGCTGCCTGGCGGTCTTCGATCGAGATATACTGGTCCATCTGCGCCAGGGCGCCGCGCGCCTGCGGCAGGCCCGAGGAATTCGCCAGCGTCAGCAGCGCATAGGCGCGGCGCCAGTCCTTCTTGACCAGATCGCCGTTGAAATGGGCGATTCCCAGCAAGTACTGGGCGCGGGGATCGCCGCGCATCGACGCGGCGGAGATATAGGGCAAGGCTTCCTCGCGGGCGCCGCGCTGGAACAGCAGCAGGCCATAATTGTCCGCCGCCTTCACGTGGCCCTGCGCCGCAGCCTTGGCATAGAGCGCTTCGGCCTGTTCGACATCGGTTTCGACCCCGCGGCCAAGCCGGTAGGCCTGCCCCATGTTGAATTGCGCGTCGGGATCACCCTCTGCGGCGGGCCCGGCCCACTCGCGCACGGCCCCGGCAAAGTCTCCTGCGGTCCAGGCATCGACCCCGGCCCTGACGTCGGCATGGGCAGGCACCGCGGCTAGGCCCGCCAGCGTCAGCATTCCGGCCATCCAAGCTGCTTTTGCCGAATGTCGCATCCTATCCCTTTCGCATTGCGGGGCCCGCGAAACGCGCCCCATTGGCGACATCCTATAGTAAATCGACCGTTAGCAAAGTGTTGCCAGGGATTTTGCGGCCTTGCGCCCATGTCAAACCGCCATCCGGTTAACCCAAAATTAGGGGTAGTCTGCGATCTCCATGACAAGATCGCTGCGGACGATTGCAGCACGAGTGAGTAGATTACAGGCGCAACCCAGGGGGACCAAGTCTTGCGTGTACTGGCATTGGCATCGCAGAAGGGCGGATCGGGCAAGACCACCCTCTCGGGACATATGGCCGTTCAGGCGCAGCGCGCCGGTGCGGGTCCTGTCGTCCTGATCGACATCGATCCGCAAGGATCGCTTGCCGATTGGTGGAACGAGCGCGCCGACGAATATCCCGCCTTCGCCCAGACCACCGTTGCACGGCTGGCCACCGATCTGGCGATCCTGCGACAGCAGGGGTTCAAGCTGGCGGTGATCGATACCCCGCCCGCGATCACCATGGCGATCCAGTCGGTGATCTCGGTCGCCGAACTGATTGTCGTCCCGACTCGCCCCAGCCCGCATGACCTGCGCGCCGTCGGCGCTACCGTCGACCTGTGCGAACGTGCGGGCAAGCCGCTGGTCTTCGTCGTCAACGCGGCGACCCCGAAAGCCAAGATTACGTCGGAAGCCGCCGTTGCGCTGTCGCAGCACGGCACTGTGGCGCCGATCACGCTGCACCACCGCACCGACTTTGCCGCCTCGATGATCGACGGCCGCACGGTCATGGAAGTGGACCCCGAAAGCCGGTCCGCTGCCGAAGTCACCGCGCTGTGGAAATACATCGCCGACCGGCTGGAAAAGAACTTCCGGCGCACGGTCTTCGCCGCGCCCAATTCGCAGTCCGCGATGTCCGGCGTTCATCGTCCCGCCGGCGGCTTCGGCCGCCGTGTGGCCCAGTAGTAGCGGAAGGCGGGCTGCCGAATGTCTGACGCCAACTTCGCCTCTCTCTCGTCCACCCTGCTTGCACGCAAGGGTGGAGCGAAACCGGCCATGCGCCCGCAATCGGGCATCGTCGGACCGGTCGATGGCAAGGAAGCCGCGGCCAATCTCGAGGATCTCGGCTGGAACGACATGGGCGACGGCGCCAGTGATGAAACCGATGCGCGGCCCCGGCCGCGGCTGGAGCAGGTGCCGGAGAACGTCGTGCCGCTATCGCCTCAAGCGGCGAAGGAAACCGATGCACCCAACCAGGTGCGCGCTTCGCTGAACAAGATCCAGGCGCAGCTCGACGAACCCGCTCCGCGCAAGCCGATCGTACGGCGCCCTGCCACAGCGCAGGGCAAGCGGGCCGCATTCACGCTGCGGCTCGACCAGGAACGCCATCTCATGCTGCGCCTTGCCTGTACCGTTCGCGGACGCAGCGCACAGCAACTGGTGACCGACGCGCTCGACGCGTTGCTCGCCGAAATGCCCGAAATCGCAAGCCTCGCTGCCCAGGTGCAGCGCAGCGAAAAATGAACTCGAACGACGCGGAATCGCCTTCAAAGGGGGGAAGAATGAGCATCGAGACGAAAGCCAGGAACAAGCGGTTCGTCCAGCTCGCCGTCACCACGGCGCTGGCGACCACTGCGCTTACGGCGTGTACGGGCAAGACTGCCCCCAGCCATTCCTATTCGGCCGCGCATGCCGAACAGGCGCTGACCAATGGGAACGCTTCGAAAGCCGTGCGCCATGCCGAAGCCGCCGTACTGGCCAGCCCGCGCGACGCTTATACGCGCACGCTGCTCGCCAACGCCTATCTGACCGATGGGCGTTTCGCGTCGGCCGCGACGACCTTTGCCGAAGCGATCGAACTGGGTGATACCGCCCCGCGAACAGTGATCAGCCATGCCCTCGCGCAGGTAGCGATAGGCGACCAGATGGGCGCGCTGGGCACGCTCAGCCGCTTCGAAGACAAGCTCGATGCAGCCGATTACGGGCTCGCCATGGCGCTGGCCGGCCGGCCCGACCACGGCGTCAATGTCCTCGGCAACGCGCTGCGCGGCGGGCAGAACACGCCCAAGGTGCGGCAGAACCTCGCCTATGCCTATGCCATGCAGGGCAACTGGCGCGCCGCTCGCCTCATGGCCGCGGAAGATGTCCCCGCGGGCGAGGTCGGCGACCGCATGGCCGAATGGGCAGCCCTGGCGCGCCCCGAAGCCTTCACCGGACGCGTCGCCACCGTTCTGGGGGTCCAGCCGCAGGCCGATCCCGGCCAGCCGCAGATGCTGGCCCTGTCCAATCATCCCAGTGTCGATATGCTTGCAGCGAGCGGCGAAGCCGAACCGGTCGCAGCACCGCGCGGCGACTTTGCTTTCGCCGAAGAACTGCCGCCGGTCGAAGCCGCGCCCGCGGTAGACGATGGCGCCGATGTCGCATTGGCCGACGCCGGGCTTGCCCCGGCAGGCGGCATCCGCTTCGTCGGTCGCGAAGTGGTGCAGGATACGCCGATTCAGGCTGCCAGGCCGGCTGCTTCGCGCACCGCCCGCGCAGCCGCTCTGGCAAGCGCCGCTCCGCGCAGCAGCAGCGGCGATTACAATGTCCAGCTCGGCTCGTTCTTCTCGATGTCGGATGCCAATGAGGCGTGGAAGCAGTTCCAGAAACGCTATCCCGAACTCGCCAGTTCCGAGCGCGTGATCACCAAGGCCCGCGTCAACGGCAAGATCTATTATCGCGTTGCGGCTGCCGGCTTCGCCAAGGCCTCCGCCGATTCGATGTGCCGGACGGTCAAGGGCCGCGGCGACGGCTGCATTGCCTACGCTGCCAGCCGCAAGCTTCCGGGAGCAATCGCCGTGGTCGATGCGGGCGTTCGGGTCGCTTCCCGCTAATCCATCAGTTTACCAAACCACCGAGAGGCCCCGTCCGGACAAGATCCGGGCGGGGTTTTCGCTGGCCTAGTGCCTGATCGGCACACCGCCCTTGTAGAGATGCAGCACCCGCCCCTGCGTCGGCTGGCCGTCGAACGGCGTATTGCCCGCAGTGGCTTCCATCTTCGCGCTCTGGATGATCCACGGCCTGTCCGGATCGATGATGGCGACATCGGCTTCGAGCCCGGGAGCAATCGCGCCCGCCGGGACGCCCAGGATTTCAGCGGGCTTCGTCGCGACCAGTTCGAACGCGCGCCCGATATCGATGACCTCGTCGCGCACCAGCGACAGGGTCATCGCGAGCAGCGTTTCCGCCCCCGCCATGCCCGGTTCCGCATCGGAGAAGGGGAGCCGCTTGTCTTCGGGCCCGCGTGGATCGTGGCCGCTCGCGATCACGTCCACCGTGCCGTCGCCGATCGCCTCGCGGACCGCCTGGCGGTCGTCTTCGCTCCGCAGCGGCGGCGACAGGCGGGCAAAGGTGCGAAAATCGACCGTGGCCAGATCGGACAGCATGAAATGGGCCGGGGTCACCCCGCAGGTCACCGACACGCCGCGCGCCTTGGCCCGGCGCACAATATCGAGCCCGGCGCGGGTGGTCACCTGACGGAAGTGGATCCGCGCGCCGGCCATTTCCGCCAGTGCGATATCGCGGGTCAGCGCGATGGATTCGGCTTCGGCAGGGGCGCTGGGCAAGCCGCGGCGGGTGGCCACTTCGCCTGCCGTGGCGACAGCGTTGCCGGCCAGCGCGGCGTCCTCGGGATGCGCGACCACCACCAGGTCGAGCATGGCGGCATATTGCAGCAATCGCAGCATGGTGCCCGAATTCGCGATCCACTGCCGGCCGGTTGCCACGCCGCGCGCCCCGGCTTCTCGCATCAGGCCCAGCTCGGCGATTTCGGCCCCGGCCAGATCACGCGTGGCGGCGGCGAGCGGGTGGACCCAGAAATCGGGCTTGCCGCTCTTGGCAATATAGGAAACGCGGCTCGGCAGATCGAGGCGCGGTGATTGATCGGGCATCAACGCAGCGCGGGTAATCCCGCCGAAATGGAAGGCCGGCTTGTCGATCGCAAAGACGCCGAGATCGACCAGCCCGGGAGCGACCAGTGCGCCCCCCGCATCGATCACTTCGTCACCGTCCTGCGCGGCCGTGCCGACGCCGTCGATGCAACCGTCGACCAGCCGCAGCGCGCCGCCCTGCACGCCAGCGGGCGTGACCAGCCGGCCACCTTCTATCGTCAGCGGTCGTTGCTGCTTCATGCCGCGTCTCCCCACCCGGGGACACCGCGTGAACGGCGTGTCAGCACGTCGAGCGCAGCCATGCGGATCGCAACTCCCATTTCCACCTGCCGGGTGATGATCGAGCGGTCGATCATGTCGGCCACCTCGCTGTCGATCTCCACTCCGCGGTTCATCGGCCCCGGATGCATGACCAGCGCGTCTTGCGATGCCTGCCTGAGCCGCGTCTTCGTTAGCCCGTAGAGATGGTGGTATTCGCGCGCGGAAGGAATGAACTGGCCGCTCATCCTTTCGTTCTGGAGGCGCAGCATCATGACCACATCGGCACTGTCCAGCGCCGCATCGAAATCGTGATAGACCTCGGCGCCCATCGCTTCGATGCCGGCGGGCATGAGCGCCGGCGGGGCGCATAGCCGCACGGTGGCCCCCAGCGCCTGCAGGCACAGCAGGTTGGAGCGCGCGACCCGGCTGTGCAGGATGTCCCCGCAGATCACGATCTTCAGCCCGGTGAAATCGTCCGCTGCCTCGCCCCTGTCGCGCAGCGCATGGCGCAGCGCCAGCGCATCGAGCAACGCCTGGGTCGGATGCTCGTGCTGTCCGTCGCCCGCGTTGAGCACGGGGCAGCCGACCTTGTCGGCGATCAGCTGGGTCGCCCCGCTCGAACCGTGGCGGATCACGATCGCGTCGGCGCGCATCGCGTTGAGCGTGATCGCGGTATCGATCAGCGTCTCGCCCTTTTTCACCGACGACTGGGCAGCGTGCATGTTGACGACATCCGCCCCCAGCCGCTTGCCCGCGATCTCGAAGCTCAGCAGCGTGCGCGTGGAATTCTCGAAGAAGGCGTTGATCACCGTCAGCCCGGCCAGCCGGTTCTCGCGCTTGGTCGCCTTCCGGTTGAGCGCGACCCACTGCTCCGCCTCGTCGAGCAGGAACAGGATCTCGTGCCGTTCGAGCTGGCCGATCCCGATCAGGTCGCGATGCGGGAAAGCGAGCGCGCCCGCGGGATAGCGGGCGGCGTGAGGCGAGGTTTCCATCGATGTCATTGAGACCACGCCCTTAGTCGAGCTGCGTGGGGCGCTCAAGCGCTTTCCAGTGGCGTTGGCCGCAGCGCTGCCCTAGTTCGATTCCCAACAGGAGATTTGACGCATGCAGTTTGCTGGTAAGGTCTGGCGGCTTTTGGTTGGCATCAAGGACGGGCTGGTGCTCGTCTTCATGCTGCTGTTCTTTACCGCCCTGTTTGCCGTGCTGACTGCGCGCCCCAGCCCGGCCGCCGTGCGCGATGGCGCCTTGCTGCTCGATCTGAGCGGCGTCGTCGTCGAGGAGCGGACCGAGATCGACCCGATCGCCGCCCTGCTTTCGGGCACCGCGCCGGTCGGCGAATACCAGGCCCGCGACGTGATCCACGCGCTCGACGAAGCTGCCGGAGACGAACGCATTTCGGCCGTGGTACTCGATCTCGACCGTTTCCTCGGCGGCGGACAGGTGCATATGCAGGCGATCGGCGAAGCACTCGATCGGGTGCGCGCCGCGGAAAAGCCCGTGCTGGCCTATGCCACCGCCTATACCGACGACGGCATGCTGCTCGCTGCGCATGCCAGCGAGGTTTGGGTCAACCCGCTGGGCGGCGCAGTGATTGCCGGGCCCGGGGGCGAGCGGCTCTATTACGCGGGCCTGCTCGACAAGCTCAAGGTGAACGCGCGCGTCTACAAGGTCGGCGAATACAAGAGCGCGGTCGAACCCTACAGCCGGGCCGGCATGTCCGACCCCGCGCGCGAAAATGCCCGTGCGCTGTATGAGACGCTGTGGGAAGAATACCGCGCCAATCTCAAGAAGGCCCGCCCCGCCGCCGATGTCGCGCGGATCACCGACCAGCCGGTCGCGTGGATCGAAGCGGCGGGCGGCGATCTGGCTACCGCCGCCTTGCAGGCGGGGCTTGTCGACAAACTTGGCACTCGCGCCGATTTCGAACAACGTGTGGTCGAACTCGTCGGCGAAGACGACTGGGCGGAGGGTCCCAACGCCTACCCCCACACCGAACTCAACGCCTGGCTCGAGGACAATCCGCTGCCCGATGCCGGGCGGCCCATCGGGGTGATCACGGTGGCGGGCGAAATCGTCGATGGCGATGCCGGACCTGGCACCGCGGGCGGCGACCGGATCGCGGGGCTGCTCGACGACGCGCTCGAGCAAGAGCTTGCCGGGCTGGTCGTGCGGGTCGATTCGCCGGGCGGTTCGGTGCTCGCCAGCGAGCTGATCCGCGATGCGATCCTGCGGCACAAGGCGCGCGATATTCCCATCGCGGTGTCGATGGCCAATGTGGCAGCCAGCGGCGGTTACTGGGTGTCTACGCCCGCCGATCGCATTTTCGCCGAACCCGAGACCATTACCGGTTCGATCGGCATTTTCGCAGTGATCCCGACGTTCGAGGAAACCGCTGCAATGGCGGGTGTCACCAGCGATGGCGTGCGCACCACGCCGCTGTCGGGCCAGCCCGATCTGATCGCCGGGTTCACTCCCGAAACCGATGCTATCCTGCAGGCCTTCATCGAAGACGGTTACGAGGATTTCCTCGAGCGCGTGGGCGAGGCGCGCAGCCTGACGCGCGAACAGGCCGATGCGGTCGGCCAGGGCCGGGTATGGGATGGCGGCACCGCCCGGCAGCTACGGCTGGTCGACGAATATGGCGGTATCGAGGAAGCACTGGCATGGACCGCCGAACGGGCCGAACTCGGCACCGACTGGCACGTGCTCTATCTTGGCGAAGCGCCGTCGACCTACGACACGCTGCTCCGGCAATGGCTGATCGGCGACGGGGAAGAGGCCGGCTCGGGCGGCGATGTGATTGCCCGCATGACGCAGAGCCGGTCGGCGTTTGTCGCCCACATCGCGGCGGATGCGGATCGCTTGCTGGGAACGCGGGGCGTCCAGGCCTATTGCCTTGCCTGCCCCGCCCCGCAGCCCGCTGCAGCGCAGGACAGGGCCGCCACCGGCTGGCTCGCGCGGATTGTGCAGCTGGTGATCGGCTAGGGCGCTTGCCACGCGGCGATTCGCACAGTAAAGGCGCGCCCCTGCCCTTCCGCTGCGAACGCCGCGGACAGCACCGGGCGGGCGCGTAGCTCAGTGGTAGAGCACACCCTTCACACGGGTGGGGTCGCAAGTTCAATCCTTGCCGCGCCCACCATTTCCGCCAGACGCTATCGGATCGATCCCCGCCGCAAATCCGGCTCAGCCGTGCTGGCCCAGCGCTTCGCGTAGCGGTGCGAGCCATGGATCGTAGGGCTTCCAGGCGTCCTGCCCGCTGCGGTTGATGGGTCGGCGGACCTGTTCGCTGCTTGCCGTGCGCACTGCCCGGCGGGTCTTGTGGAACTCGAGACACTGCTCCTCGAACGGCAGGCCGAGGTAATCGAGCATCCGCCGGGTCTGGCCTTCGAGGTCATCGAGCACGTCTTCGTGCTGCACCCTCAGCACCTTTCCCGGCAGCACCGTGTCCCAGTGATCCATCAGGTCGACATAATCGGCGTAATAGCGTCCCACCTCGGCGAGGCCGTAGGTGAACTCCTGCCCCTCGGCGAAGAGTTGCTTGAAGCCCGAGAAACAGCAGTCGAGCGGCGCGCGGCGCGCGTCGATAATCTTGGCATTGGGGAGGATCAGGTGGATCAGGCCGATGTGGCGGAAATTGTTCGGCATCTTGTCGATGAAGAACGGCGCGTTCTGCCGGTGCACCCGCGTATCCTCGATGAACTTCGCGCCAAAGGCAGCGAGCTGGTCGCTGCCGAGCTCGTGCAGGATTTCGGGATAGCGTGACTGGCCGGCCTTGCGCCCGCGCAGGCGATGCGCCAGCGCGAGGATATTGGGCAGTTCCAGCGTACCGTCCACCTGGCTGTGACTGGCGAGGATCTGTTCGAGCAAGGTCGATCCCGCGCGTGGAAGACCCACGATGAAGATCGGATCGGGCGCATCGTGCCCACTGCCGGCATGCCTGGCGAAGAGATCGGCAGTGCACAGCTCGCGCTGCTTCGCCAGCTCCGCTGTCATGGCGTCGGCGCTGTACCGGGTCTGCGCCCGTTTCAGCGTATTGCCGCGTTCATAATGCGCGAAACTGTCGGCGTAGTCGGCACGATCTTCCAGCGCCTTGCCCAGCGCGAAAGACAGGTGGACGCGGTCCATGAAGGCAAGGTCTGGCCGCCCGGCCTGTTCGCGCATGCGCACGATTTCATCGTCGGTGAAGCGATAGGTCTTGAGGTTCGCCAGTGCGTACCACGCATCGCCATGGTCGGGCTTGGCAGCAATGGCGGCCTGATAGCTGGCCACCGCGTCATCCTGCGCCCCGGTGGTCTTGAGCGCGTGGCCCTTGCTGGTGAGCGTCGCCGGATCGCCGGGTAGCTTGGCAAGAATGGCATCGAACAATTCGAAGGCCCGGTCGTAGTCGCTCGTCTGCATGCTCTCGATCGCCAGATGCGACTGGAACAGCGGGTTTTCGGGATCGCGCGCATGAAGAGCTTCGGCCTCGGTCCGCGCCTGAGCAAATTTCTGGCGGCGCCGCAGCGCGTCGATATAGTCGAGCCGGACCTGGATGTTGTCGGGCTCGAAAGCCCTGGCGCTGTCGAGCAGGAATTCGGCGTCATCGAGAATGCCGAGCTTGATGCCGATCTGGGCCAGCAATCGCATGCCTTCGACATTGCGCGGGTTGGCGCGCAGGAAATGGCGGCAGATCTCCTCCGCGCGCAGCAGTCGGCCCTCGTGAAGATGGTGCATCACCGCGACCAGTTCGCGCGGCAGGCGGGCGACACGCTCGGCCTGTGCGCGCGCCGCTTCGGCGGCGGTTGGCCGACCGGCCGCCTGTTCCAGCTCGACCAGCGCACGCCAGCTGGCTTCGAGCGCGGGATTGAACCGTGTGGCACGGCCGAAGGCCGCAATTGCAGCAGCTCTGTCGCCCTGCGCACGGGCGAGATGGCCAGCCTCCTGCCATGCGCGCCCGTATTCGGGCATCGCCGCATGCAGCGCCGCAAGGTGCCGTTCAGCCTCGTCGAAGCGCTTGAGATAGCGCGCGGCGACGGCGGCCATGTAGAGCGCTTCGCTGTCGCCCGGATCCTCGTCCACCAGCGCGGCAGCGAGCGCCATTCCTTTCTCGAAGTCGCCTGCCTGCAACGCCTTCTGCGCCTGCGCCAATCTGTCGTCGCGTGTCGTCATTGCCTGCGACCCTTACAAAGAGAAACGGCGGAGGCGAACCCGTGTTCGCCCCCGCCGTCCTGTTTCCCGGTGAACCGGATCAGTAGTCGTAGCCGACCCGGAAACCGACCGTCAGCGGACGGTTGGTGGTGATCCGCGCACGGTCGTTGACGTAATTGCCCGAGATCTGCGCGCGCTCGTCGAACAGATTGTCGCCGAAGACTTCGAACTTCCAGTTGTTCGACATGACGCCGGCAGCGAAATCCACGACGGTGTAGCTGTCGAGCTCAAGCTTGTTGATTTCGACCACATCGGTGAATTTCGACGCCGAATAGCTGACCTGCGGCTGGACATAGGCTTCCAGCGTATCGGACAGGTCCCATTCGTAGCGTACGCGCAAATTGCCCTGGAAGGACGGGGCGAATGCGAGGTCCGAACCCGCGACGACGTCGTTGGTCGGGATCAGCACTTCGGTGATCTCGGTGTCGAGGATCGAGAATGCCCCTGCAACGGTCAGACCCGGCGCCGAATAGGGCGCGAAGGTGAAGTCCGCTTCCACGCCCTTGATCTCTGCATCCGCGGCGTTGGCCGAGAAGAACAGATTGGTGATCGAGGGGTCGAAGATGGTGGTCTGCAGTCGGCTGATGTCGACATAGAAGGCGCTGCCGTTGAAACGCACCTGACCATCGGCGAGATCGAGCTTCCAGCCCAGTTCGTAGTTCTTGACCTCGTCGGTCTCGAGTTCGAACGGGACGGTGAAGCCGGCACCATTGGTCGCGCCGCCCGGACGGTTGAGCAGGCCCGGACGGAAACCTTCCGAATAGGTCGCGTAGAACAGCAGGTCCTGCGTCGGGGTCACGGTAACCGTGCCCTTGTAGATGAACCCGTCGGTCTTCGCCGCATCGGGAGCGCGCACTGCGTTGAAGACCTGCTGCGCCTGCATGGGGGTCAGGCCCGCAGCCTGGATATCGGCCAGGCTGTCGTTCAGGTCGAAGGTCTGGCGCAGCGAAGCGTCGCACGAACCGATGAAGGTGTATTCGCCGTCACCGTCGTACAGATCGTTGAGATCGGTGCCGAAGGCGTTGGCATCGGTAGCCGCGCCGCTGTTGCAGAAGCTGCCGTTCGCGCTGCCTTCGAAATCGACTTCGATGTCGTAATACCGCGCGCCGAGCGTGACTGTCAGCAAGTCGGGTACGATGTCGAAGCTGGCTTCGCCGAAGATGCCGAACTGTTCATCGGTACGACGGATGTCGTTGCGGAAGATCGTGTCGGCCGGGAACGGGCCCGGGGCGCTGGTGAAGCCGTCCTGCGGGAAGTTCGGCGCAAACGGGCCGAAGGGCTGCGCGAGGACATTGCCCGGATAGGCGAAGTCGTTGCGTTCCTGCAGTTCGAGATCCGAATAGAAACCGCCTGCGGTCACGCGCCAGCGGTTTTCCGCCGGCGTGCTGAAGCGCAGTTCCTGCGTGAACACGGTCGTCTTGCTGGCCGAGGTCACATAGAGATTGGGTGCCTGGCAGGTGCCGCTGGGATCGTTGCCGGCACCCGGATAGCTGACGCTGCCGTCGCAGATGTAATACGGCAGGTACTGGCCGACGAAGAGATAGTCGGAATAGTCGACGCGCTGTTCGGTCTCGCGATCGGTGTAGGCGCCGGTATAGACGACATCGAGCATCGCCAGGCGGCCTTCGACCGTCCAGCTGGTGTTCGAGAAATCGTCTTCGAGGCGGTCTTCCTCGTAGCGCTGGATCTCGAGGTCATCGAGGCCACCGAGTTCGGGATCGGCGAAGAACACGCCGTCGCTTTCGACGCTCTGGCGCGAATGCGCGACGGTCACCGTCCAGTCGGGCGTGACTTCCCACAGCGCGGTCGCACGGAAGCCGGCATATTGCGTGTCGTTGAAATCGTCTTCGACCATGCCGGCGTTGTCGGCATTGATGAAGTTCACGTTCGACAGGTCGGCGCCGGCCTGGAAGCCGCCGCGCAGCGGGCTGACGGGCACGCCGTTCGAACGGACGGTCCCGGCCGGGCGGAAGCGCGCGCTTTCGCTGGCGTTGCGGGTGCCGGCGACATTGTCGATGTAACCGCCCTGGTCGTCGAGATAGAAGACCCCGCGCAGACCGAACGTGTCGGTGACCGGCACGTTGATCATCGCATCGGCCTTGTAGCTGGTTTCACCGCCCTTGGTGAAGGACACGCCGGCATTCACGCCCGCATCGAAGCCGCCGAGATCGGGCTTGTTGGTGATCAGGCGAACGACGCCAGCCTGCGAACTGGCACCGAACAGCGTACCCTGCGGTCCCGACAGCACTTCGATCCGCGCAAGGTCGGCGGCATAGACGTCGAGGTTGCGGCCCGGCTGTGCGAGCGGCTGTTCGTCCAGATACATCGCGACGTTGGGTGCGAGGCCGGCGACACCGGCGGTGGTGAGATTGGGCGTGGTCGAGGCTAGGCCGCGGATGTAGATGGTGTTCTGGCCCGGCCCGCTGCCGCCTGCTGTCACGGTCGGCAGCTGTTCGAGGTAATCCTCGAAGGTGTCGATGGCGAGCTCTTCGAGCCCTTCTTCACCGATCGCCGAAACCGACACGGGAACATCCTGCAGGTCTTCGCTGCGCTTTTGCGCGGTCACGATGATGACGTTGACGCCGCCCTGCCGCTGTTCGGCTGCAGGAGCCACGTCCTGCGCGGCCACGGGCGCTGCGGTTGCGATAGCCAGCGCGCCAAGCGACGCGCCGCTGACGAGATATTTCATGTCGGGAATTCCCTCATTCTCGATTAATGCTCGGGTGCCGGCTCATAGACCAGGGTCCGGCTGGCAAAAAGACGGGCGCGAATTCACTGGGGAACCGTCGCCTCGGGAGCCAATAACAAGGCGAAGGAAAGGCGGCCACCGTCCAGCGGACCGCTGCGCAAGATTAACCGCAGGGCTGTTGCATCAAAACAACATTCAAATCTTCGTCCCGCGTTACTTACAGAACAGTCCATGTATGAAGCAAATATTCATTTTTTGGACTTGTTCTATTCAAATGCAGTTCTCACGGTACTATTCGATGACCAAGTGACATTCAAATGACGGTCAGACTGTACTGCCGGGCTCCGCCAAGAAGGCGGCGCATTAGTGCGCGCGTTACTTGCCCTCAGCCGCTTCCGCGCATCCCTGGGCCGTGGTCGGCACGCCATGGTGCTTGCGGAACAGGTCGTAAATCACCGCCTTGAGGATCGCGACCCCCATGATGGCGACGACAAAGCTGAATGGCAGCGCCCCGATGATCATTGTTATGCGGATCGCATCGATGCCCCCGAGGATCAGCATGCTGCCGACGACGAAGGCCAGCGCCACGCCCCAAAACAGGATGTGATGGTTGCGTTCGCTTTCGCTTTCCCCCGCCCCATTGATCGTGTTGACGATGAGGATCGCGCTGTCGGCGGAGGTGATGAGATAGGTCATCAACAGAAGGACGACGAGGCCCGACACGACTGCGGCGACAGCCGGATCGAGCAGGACTGCCAGCGTCGCGAAGAGCTGGTCCGACATCGCTGCGTTGACGATGCTCCCCTGCGCTGCGCCGCTTAGCTCGAGATCGATCGCGGTTCCCCCGACCATGGCCATCCAGAAGAAACACATCAGCGACGGCACCAGCACCACGCCGAACACATATTCGCGGATGGTGCGCCCGCGCGAAATGCGCGCGATGAACATGCCGACGAAGGGGGCGAAGGCAATCCACCAGGCCCAGTAGAACACCGACCAGTCGAGCTGCCATTGCACCAGCGCATCCCCGAATTCGCCGCCTGCGTCGAACAGCGTCAGCGAGTTGGGCACCAGCGTGCGCAGGTAATCCCACACGCCCACGCCCAGCAACTTGAGGCCGCCGAACGCCGAGCCGACGATTGCGAACAGGGCAAGCAAGGCGAAAGACAGCCCCATATTGAGGTTCGAGAGCCACTTGATCCCGCGGCCCACGCCCGAAAGCGCGCTTATCGTCGAAGCCCCGACGAGAACCAGCAGCGACAGGATGACCGCCGCGATCGAGGAAGAACCGTCCGGATCCAGCAGCCAGTCGCCCACACCCAGCCGGGCGAGACCCATGACGAACTGCTCCACGCCGATCCCCATGGTAACCGCGACGCCCAGGATCGTCGCCACTACGGCCACGATATCGACCAGATGCCCCCAGACGCCCGACAGGCGCAGGCCGAACAGCGGCGCGAGCGCCGAACGGATCGTCAGCGGCAGATTGCGGCGATAGGCGACATAGCCAATCGCCAGGCCGACCAGCGCATAGGTGCCCCAGGCTGCAAAGCCCCAGTGGAGAAAGGTGTAGATATAGGCCGGACGCACCGCTTCGGCGGTCCGCGCGTCCACCAGGCCGCGGATGATGTCCGGATTGTTCGAGAAGTGCGCCAGCGGTTCGCCAGTCGAATAGGTGAGCATGCCGATCCCGATGCCCGCGCCGAACAGCATGGCGAACCAGGAGAAGCGACCGAACTCGGGCTTTTCACCCGGATTGCCTATCCGCAGCGTACCCGATTGAGGGAACAGCGCGAGCACGAAGCAGGTGAACATCAGGAAAGCGACGAGGTAGACGTACCAGCCGGAGAAGGTGGCGATGATGCTCGAATTGGCCGCAGACAGCGTTTCGCTGGCGCTGACCGGGAAGAAGATCGCCCACATGATCAGGAGGGAGACGATCACCTTCGACGGGATCGTGACCTCGCGGCTGAAGCCGTCGTAAAAGCCGCGCGACGCGGTCTTGATGGGTAAGTCTATCAGCGGAGGATCGATTGGGTGATCGGGCTCTGCTGGCATGTCGTCTCCTGCGCAAGCGCACCGGGGTGCGGCGCGATCTTGTCTGACTTTTTGGGGGAATCCCTGGACCGACCATAGAAAGGGTTCGGCGATATGCAAACCCGTTGTTCCCCTGATAGCAAAAGGGCTGCCCCTTCCGGGACAGCCCTTTTGCGCGCTTCGCTGCGACTTCGGCCTAGGCGGCCTTGGTCGCCGGAGCCGTCGAAGTCTTAGGCGGGGAAGCACTGTCGCTGCCCTCCTCGCGCTTGTCGAGGACGCGCTTGGCGACATAGCCGCCGACGCCCAGGGCCAGCATTGCGGGCAGGCTCATGCGCCGCAGAACTGTCGTGGCGACGACACCCAGTGCCGCGCCGCTGGCGCCGCCAATGCCGCCGGTCTGCTTGGCGAGCCTGTCGCCGACGAATGCTCCGATTACCTTGCCGATCATATCGTATCTCCTTTGCCAGACCAACGGCCCCGCACGCCCGCGGTTCCGCGATCGCAGGAGCTAGCTGGCGATGCCCCGGGTCAGCAACATGTTGGCCCGGCGCGCGATTTCTTCGAAGTCCGGATCGCCTTCGCGGCCCCAGATGACGTAGCGCAGGCCCAGGAAAACGTTCATGCCCATCACGGCCCAGGCCTCGGGCGTCCCCAGCCCCGGCGCGAACTCGCCGCTCTCACCGCCCAGCTTCAGGCGCTCTTCGATCCTCGAGCCAATGGTCTCGTAATGCGCGCGGTAGCTGTCCGGATCGACGAATTCGGCCTCATCGATAATCCGGTAGATCTCCTTATGCTCGGCAGCGAACTCGAGAAAGGCGCGCAGTGCCACCCGCTCGATCTCCAGCGCCCCCATCGACGGGTCGAGCGCCTCGCGCGCAGCCTTCCCGACACCCGCGCTCATATCCGATACGAGCACACGGAAGACTGCATCCTTGCTGTCAAAATAGGTATAGAACGTGCCTAGGGCGACGCCGGCACTGCGGGTAATTCCGCTGATCGAGGCTTCGTGAAATCCCTTCTCGGCGAATTCGGTCGCAGCTGCATCGAGCAGTTTGCGCAAGGTCTTTCGGCCCCGCTCGGTACGCGGCGTCTTGTCGCCCTGGCTGTGCGTTGCGGCCACTGTTCGCCCCCTTCGAATAGACTGCCTGCCTAGCAAATCGCATCCTCCGCGCAACAACAAACTTGAAAGGTGGTTCAGGTTTCAGTATCAGCTTGCTGCATAAGACAATCGGGAGGGAGAAACCGAAATGCGTCCGACACAGATTCTTACCGCCAGCCTGCTGGGCGGCGCGGCGACCGCGGCACTTGCCGCGGCTCCTGCGCAGGCTCAGTCCGCCGACACGGAGCCGCTGGAGGCTGCGCCGGCGACGGCTGCAGAGGATGTCATCATCGTCACCGCACGCCGGCGTGAGGAGCGACTGGTGGAGGTGCCGGTGGCGGTCACCGCGATCAGCGGCGAAGAGCTTTCACGGCGCGGCGCGCTGGACATCACCGATGTCGGGCAGAGCGTACCCAACGTCACGCTGGAGGCCAGCCGAGCCACCAATTCGACGCTGTCGGCCTTTATCCGCGGCATCGGCCAACAGGACCCCGTTTCGGGGTTCGAGCAGGGCGTCGGCATCTATCTCGACGACGTCTATCTCAACCGGCCGCAGGCCGCGGTGCTGGATATCTACGATGTCGAGCGCATCGAGGTGCTGCGCGGGCCGCAGGGCACGCTCTATGGCCGCAACACGATCGGCGGGGCCGTAAAATACGTCACGCGCCGCCTGCCGCAGGATCCCTCGGTGCGCGTTCGCGCTACCTATGGCACTTACGACCAGGCCGAAGGCGTGATCACCGCTTCGGCACCGATCAGCGACCTGGTCCGGGTTGGCGGGTCGGTTGCGCGGCTTTCGCGGGGCGGTTTCGGCGACAATCTCACCACGGGCCTTGAAAACTACAACAAGGATATCTGGGGCGGCCGCATGAGCCTGGAGGTGGGCGGCTATGGCGAACCTGCCTTCATCCGGATCCAGGGGGACTATACCAAGGACAGCAGCGATCCGCGTGGTGGCCACCGGTTGATCCCCGGGCTGGTATCCGGCGCGCCCGTGCTCGACAATGTCTTCGACACGCGCGGAGCGCTCAGCGATCCCGAACAGGAAGTGGAATCCTACGGCTTGGCGATGCATGCCGAAGTCGAATTGAGCAGCGCGCTGACGCTGCGGTCGATATCCGCCTGGCGCAAGGACGACAGCTATTCGCCGATCGATTTCGATGCGCTTCCGGCGGTCGATCTCGATGTGCCCGGCGCTTACCTCAACGAGCAGATCAGCCAGGAATTCCAGCTGCTGTGGGACGATGGCGGCGCGTTCGCCGGCCTGCTCGGATTCTACTATCTCGACGCGAAGGCGGACACGCTGTTCGATGTCCGCATCTTCACCACTTTCGCCGGGCTGACCGCGTTCACACAGGCAAATGTCGACACCGAAACCTACGCCATTTTCGGCGATCTCACCTACGATCTGACCGATCAGCTCAGCCTGTCTCTCGGCGGTCGTTACACTTGGGATGAACGCAGCGCCGAAATCCTGCGGCAGAACTATCTCGGCGGCGGTTCGCCCGAATTCGGCGGCGCGGGTGTGCCCTTCGGAGCGGCGAGCACCGATTTTCAGGGTAGCCGGCAGTTCAAGAAATTCACCCCGCGGGCCTCGCTCAGTTTCATGCCGACGCCCGACCACAATATCTACGCCAGCTATTCGAAAGGCTTCAAGGGCGGCGGCTTCGACCCCCGCGGGGTCGGCACCAACGCCCCGGCAGCCACACCGGGCGCACCAACCGATGCGGAAGTCGCCGCCTTCCTCAGCTTCGCCCCCGAAGAGGTCGACAGCTACGAGATCGGCTACAAGGGCAATCTCGGCATTTTCAACATCGCTGCCGCAGCCTTCTATGCCGACTACACCGACGTACAGATTCCGGGTTCCGTCGCGTGCGAAGTGGGCGGCCTGCCCAGCTTCTGCGGCGTGGTGTCGAATGCCGGCAAGGCGACGTTCAAGGGGCTCGAACTGGAAGCCAGCGCCCGTTTCGGCGGCGGCTTCGGCCTTGCCGGTTCGCTGGGCTATATCGATGCGCAATACGACGAATACATCACCAATATCGGCAACACCCCGACCGATGTCGCCGCATTCCGCGTCGTCCAGAACACGCCAGAGGTAACCGGCAGCATCACGGCCAGCTACGATACGCCCGTGGGACCGGGCGATCTCTATCTGGGAACGACGCTGTCCTATCGCAGCAAGACCAGCCAGTTCGAAATCCCCAACCCCTATCTCGACCAGGGCGGCTACGCGCTGCTCGATGCGAGCATCGTCTACAGTGCCCCCGGCGATCGCTGGAGCGTGGGGGTTTACGGGAAGAACCTGCTCGACAAGGAATACAAGACCAGCGGCTACACCTTCGTCGCGACCGACCCGGTCACCGGCGACATCGTCAATGGCGCCAACGGTTTTCCCGTCCCGACGCTCGGGCCAGAAGGCACGCTGACGGCGTTCTACGGCAACCCGCGGCAGGTTTTCGCCACGCTCACCTTCAGCTACTGAGCGGCCGCAATTCCAAGAAGGGCGGGGTCTGCGTACCCCGCCCCTTTCGCATGGCTATTTGGCGAGCCGCGTGCGCGCCGCCGCGGTGGGTGCGCCGACCGGTATGCCGAAGGTTTCGGTGTAATCGGCGAACCGTTCGTTCACCTCGTCTTCGCGCAGGCCGAACTCGGCCAGGCTGTAGCGATGCGGGTGCCGCTTGAGCCGGGCCGAACGGTCGAGATAGTCTTCCATCCCCGCGACAGCGGGTTCCATCTCGAGATCGAGGAAGCGGTAGACGCGCTCCATCGTGCCGCGCCAGTCGGTTTCCATGTCCTCGTACTGGACGTCGATCATCCGTTCGCGCGGGATCGCGTCGCGCGCGGCGCGCATCCGGGCGACCATGGTCGCGGTCT
>Ga0209634_1000723_pt1 | contig 25113 bp, 26 predicted proteins | sample LinPmetageLP40_FD_184043 | JGI IMG/M metagenome (GOLD analysis project Ga0209634, IMG submission 184043) | Marine viral communities from the Pacific Ocean - LP-40 (SPAdes) (version 2) | ecosystem: Environmental > Aquatic > Marine > Oceanic | place: Pacific Ocean | collected 2010-08-26 | reverse complement strand
ATCTAATAGGTTAGCACCTCCTTCTCCAAGTAAAGTTAATAAAGATTTTTGTTTTTGTTTTTCTATATTTGATAGAGATAGGGTATTAAGAGTGTCTTCTTGTACAGAAAATTGAGATTGAAGTTGTTTAATATTCTCTTCATTTATTTTTATACCATTTGCTGTAAGAATATTTTGTTGGCGTGCAATTGTTTTTTTCCTAGTTGCAATTTTTTCTAATTCTTTTTGTATTTTTGCTTCAACATTAACACCTTTACTTATTTGATCTTGGAGTTTTGTTATCTCTTTTAAAGAGCTAGCATTTTGCTTTATAGCATTATTAAGGTTTGTAGAAAATTTATTACTTAATTCTTTAGTTTGTTTACTAGCACCTTCTAATTGACCTGTAACTTCATTTTTTATTTTTTGGCCTATTGAAAGAAAGGCATCTTCTAAATACCCTAATTCTTCATTGAGGGCTTTAGCTGCTAATTTTGCTTCTTCAATTTCCTTAAGACTCGCCATTATAATTAGATTTTATTATAAATATGAAAAAGAGTAACTATTTGTAGCTACTCTTTCCTTCATATGCTTTAGAAGCTTGTTTAAATTGAGGGGTATTAATTTTTCCTTCTGAGTTTACTAGTGATGTTTTACCGGCAGATTGTTCTTTTTTCATAGCAGCTTGTTCCGCTTCATAAAAATCATTTATTTCTTTAAATGTAAATTTACGTAGCCATATAGGCATATTATAAATAGTATTATAATCATACCCACCTTTACCGTGAAAAATTATTTCGTGGATTTGTTTAAATATATTTAATCTAATTTGAGGTGCTGTCTCCAAAGTCAGGCCAAAAAAAGTTAAGCCCAATAGGCACAACTACCTCCTCTCCTGAATCTAGAATTACATTAAGATCTACATCAGGTGATGTTTCACTTATATGTTTTCTAAATGCTCTAGCATCACGTGCTAAAAAATAGGTATCTACAAATTCTCTAATATCTTTAGCTTCAGTTTCTCCATTAACCGAGGTTAGTACATATTTTAATCTAGTAGAAGCATCAGGTGATGAATTTTTATTTAATTTTTTAAGTCCCTTTAATTCTCTTTCAATTTTAGATTCATCATGACCCGTTAGTAATTTATATGTAATTTTTGTATCACTATAAGGTAAGGTAAAAGCAAATTCATTTTTACCTTCAATCATAGTAGAATTATCAAATTTCTTATTTTCTAATTCTGAAAGATCAATTGTTTCTGTTCTTCCGTTGACTATTGTTTTATAATCGGATCCATATCCTAAAATACGAGTAGCAATTAAAATTGCATTTTTATCACCTACAATTAGATCTTTTAAATCTATTTTAGAAATAATTACTGATTCTAATAACTTATCTAGTACATTACCTTTTTCTATATATGCTTGGTTAGATAAAATATCTTCTTCCTTAGCAGTCATATACTTAATTTCTACTTTACCGCTTGATAAAGGGTTGTCTTTTGAATATACTAAACCCTTAGAGGGTAATTCTATTTCTTCTGTTGGGAATTTAAATTCAGCCATAATCTTTATTTAGTTAAAACGTTTTTATCGTTGATACATATTAAGATAAAAAAAAGCTTGACCGAAGCCAAGCTATTTTTCAAATTAGGGGTGGGTAAAATTTTTAGAAATTTAATACACAATAATCTGGTTGTACAGTCATTGTAATTTCTTGAGCAGCATTTTCAGTATCCCAATTATAATCTCCAAATGAAGCTTCTGTGATTAATGCTCCTTTGATAATCCATTCTGAAATGATATCACCTACAGGTCCTAGTACGTTAATTGTAAGATCTTTTTTATAGAAATCACTATAACCATCTCTACCAGTTACTGATTCGTGATGTAATCTAACCCATTCCATTACTGATTGTGCACCAGATGGAGTAATTGGGTCAAATAGTGTAAACTGAATTGTTCCCCAAGTTGTTTTACCTTTTACAAAACGTTGAACGTTAATATGATTTAAAGGTACTGTTCCTTGTGATACGGTTACAGCTCCTACACCTTTCATAATGTAAGCTGGGAATCCATCTACAAAAGCGATAAATCTATTCTTTTGTTTTGGCTCGAAAGCTGTGAAAAATATTTCGTTTGGGTTTAATACTGCCATTTTATTATCTTATTTTATTATAAATATTTATCTTTTTAGTTTTTATGCTGGAAATGTTGCTCCAGTTGGTAATACATTGAAATCTAGTAAAATAAATTCAGCTGTTTTAGTTGGTTGTAGGAATATTTGTCCAATCAACTCATTTCTATCTATAACATCTGGTGTGTTATTACTTTCATCCATTACTACCTTAAAGGCATATAATCCCTGTCTTTGTTGTACTGATTCTAAATAAGGATTAACTTGCGTTAAGAAATTTTGTCTTGTCGCTATTGTATTTTGTTCAAATACTAAGTTATCAGCAATTTGAGAAATATAATCTTTAAGTACAATTAACAATCTACGTACATTTACTCTATCTAATGCAGAAGCTGCTTTTTGTAATGTTTTTTGACCAAATACTACTACTCCTTGATTAGGGAATGTAGCTATTGGGTTAACATTTGCTTCATACAAAGTATTTCTATTTCCTGATGTTAATTTTCTTTCAGCTCTAACAACTTGTCCCATTCCTCCTCTAGTAATACCTGCTGGTGCAAACCATGGGTCTGCTGACGCATCTGTAAATGCATATACACCTGGTATAAATGTAGAAGCTGGTATGTAAACTAATTCTCCACTGTTTGGGTCAATAGTTTGTAACCAAGGCCAATATGTTGCTGCGTAACTAGTATCTAAACCTCCAGCCTGTTGGTTTACAACAGTAATTGAAGCATTATAAGGTACCATATCTACTACTGCTATTGAGTCTCCTCTAGCAATAGTATTATTAATTAAACTAGTTAAAGGTGCTGAATATGCTTGATAATATAATCCTGGAGCTGATATTACATTGTATTGGTAACTATCAGTGTCTGCAAGTAATGCAATAGCGGTAGTATAATCACCAGCTATTAACCCTTGTACATTTGTAGCATCTATATCTTGGTAATATCTGTTAGTAGCTGTTGTAGCTTCATTACTTCCAGCTCCCTCACCAAATGCACCAAAAACACTACCTGATCCTACTGCAGGTAAACTACCAGTAAATTCTGTTTTTGCAGATCCATCATTATTAAAATAATTAGGTGTTTTGAAATTTACTTGTTTAACTCTTACATAAGCAGAAATATTAGGGTTAGAACCTGATTCTTGTAAATATGTAGTCCCATCAGAAGTTACTACTGTAGTAGTTAAATCACCTACTGCTTTTGCTATATAATTTCTAGAAAAAGGATCTAATGAAATATTATTATATGATTCTAGAACTACTTTATTATTTTGAGTATCATTTCCTCTTCTAATTAGAAGTGAAAATACACCAGAAGCACTATTAACACTAGCAATTTCCCATCTTACATTATCTACAGATCCACTTACTAGTGAACCATTTCCATCTGATGTTGTTCCATTATTCATTATTTCACCTGAAGAAATTGTTTCAAGAACGAATGGAGATTCATTTACTGCTCCATTTGTACCAAAACCATTTGATCCTGTAGGGATTAATGAACTAGTAGCAGATGTCCAAGTAGATGAAGCCGATACTACACGTGTAACTAGTAGTGATGCTCCACCATTTTGAAAGTATTGGTTTGCTGCAATTGATGTTAAGTTAGTAAATTGACCTGATCCACTTGAAAGAGCTCCTCCAAATCTTGCTTGGAATGAACTAAAACTACTAACTAAAGTAGGTCTTTCAACAGGACCTTTAACAGTAGGTCCAATAATAGCTGCTCCTCTTACTAAGGGTTGTGCTGTAATGAATGATTGGTCATTTTCTCTTGCTAATACGCCAGGAGATATTAATGTTTCTGCCATCTTATTATATTATTTTAATATTTGTTTTATTATAAATATTAAAAAATCTTTCAAAAAACTATTTTACTAAAGTAAATTCTCCAGTTTCTAAATCAATATTCCCGTCACCATATTTTTCTTGTAGTTCCTTAGCTGATTTATTAGATTTTTCTTGTAAATTAGCAAAATTTTCTAAAATTGCACTTCTTTGCCCTTCTAAAATTGCTTTTTGAATATCTACATTACCTAATTCAAAAGTAAATTGATTTTGTTGTTGTTGATAACCTTTAAGAGTTTTTAATTCTTCCTTCGATAACTTGATTTTTTCACTCATAATTTATTTTATTTGTTTATAAATATTAATTAATTTTTATTAGTTAAATGTTTTATTATACTTTCATATACTTGTTTTACTGTAATTGATTTTTGTGCTATATGTTGTTTTTCAGTACCCTGATATTCTGGGTCCCAATTCCAATCTCCAGCATCAAATACATAATGGGGGTTTGACCATACATTATTATTTACTGAGTGGTTTTCTATTTTAGTTAAATTATTAGTAAATTCATAACCATATGGAATAAAATTATTTATCATTATAGTATGTTTATTTAATGCCCAATTTACCCAAGATAAACCAGAACCTAATCCAATAAATACTTCTGCATGGTGCATATAATTCCAAGTAGTAGGCCAATCTAGTTCTTTTTTATTTATAATATCTTTACCTTCAAATCCTTCATAAGATAAATTAATTACTTTATATCCTTTTTTAGTTAATTTAGTAGCTAATTCTTTCCAATTATCATATGGCCATTCTTTTATTCCTGCTGTTGATCTAGGACCAATGCAAATGTACTTTTCTTTTATAGGTCTTTTACTAGGTTTAAAATCTAAACCATAGTTTAATTCCCTAAATGGGACATTAATAATATCAGTTATAGTCTTTATTAAAGGTATTGAATTAGCTTGAATTGGGTTTTTTAAACCATTATCCCATTTCCCATTAATTTTAAACCATCCTATTTTATAATGAACATAAGCATTATATGGGATATCTGGTTTTATAAATTTAATATTTTTATATGCTTCTAAGTTTTCAAACCATTCATTATGAAATGTACTAACACATACTTTACAACTATATATTTTTTGAAATTCTACAACTTGAGGTATCCAAGCAATTGTATCACCTATTGACTTAGAATCAAATGTAATTTTTACTTTTTTATCTTTAACATTAAATTTATGGGCTATTTTTCCATCTATTTCTATAATCCAAGGAATATAATATTCTAAATGAGCTTTAGTCCACATATTATTTTTAATAATATCTTTATGTACTACTTCATTATTAAAACCATTAATAAATTTTATAGAATAATTTTTTGGTTTATTTCCTATAATTTCTACTTTAGGACCATATTCAAAACTTATTTTTATTTTATTGTCTTTTTGTTTCATTTTCTAATAAAGATTTATAAAAATTAATATGTTTTAAAGCAAAATTTTTAATATTATTTTTGTTTTCTTTAACATTATATTTAATAGGTGTAAAAATAGTATTAATTAAAGAATTAGAATCATCTACTACATTTCCACTTAATGGAACAATATAAGGAGTATATTCATCCCCGTAATGATCTAAATTATAAGCCATTATTTTTTTATTATTCGATATAGCTTCTTTTAATACTATAGGGTTACATTCCCAGTCAGAAGTAAATAACATTAAATCAGAAAATTTAAAAAATTTATCTACATCATTTCTTTCACCCCATATATTAACATTAGGAGGTAATTTATCCTTTAATGGTCCCCAATATTCTTTAAAATTTGGTGCTTGATTTCCTATAAAATGAAAAATATAAGTAAAACCATATTTATCATATAAAAATTTAGCAATTTCTAAAGCATATTTTTGGTTTTTACCTGGAGTCCATAACCCTATATTAATAATATGGAATTCTCCTTTTAATTTATATCCCATTTCATTTAATAAATTATCTCTAGTTTCATTGTAAATAATAGAATCATCAATTGGAAAAGTAATTAATTCTTTTGGTGATTGTTTGTTTTTAAATGTATTATCTACATGATAAGGAGTAACACAGGCGTACCCATCGGGTTCAAATAATTTTTCGGTATCTGGTTGGAAATACATATTATGACATGTTTCAACTATACGCCATGGATGATTTTTACTATATAATTTTTTTAAAAGTTTTTTATCAAATGGATTAAATGAATCAAATCCTTCTGGTATTTCTTCTATATGAATTATATTAATTTTTTTTTCATATAAAAATTCTATTATATTTTCTTTTTCACCATGTATACCTTTTTCAGGTGTATATAAATCTCCAAAATTAAAATAGTTTTCCCCTACTAATTTAATTATTTTTTCTTTTTGGACTATAAAAGTATGGCTATAATTACACCATTCTAAAACAAATAAATTTATATTGGGGTAATTAGATAATGACTCTATTCTTTTTAATAAAAAAGCAGGCATACCACCAGTGCTAAGGTGAGGTGCTAAAAATAAAACATTAAGATTTTCTTTTACCATTTACCCCAAATTTTGAAAATTTATACCAAATTCTTTCGTGAAAAAAATAAAGAAGCATTTTAGTAAAAACTTCTATTCCTCCTATAGCTAAACCCGCTTCCCAAGAACCAGTTATAATTCCTGAAATTAGTATTGTATCTATTGTTCCTATTATCCTCCATGATATTGTTTTTGCAATGTGTCGTTTATAACTTACCACTTTTTCTTAATTTTTCTCTAATTTTTGTTGCTGATATTTTTTCTACTTTTTTTGGTGGGATGTGCTCTATTATATCATATCCTACTCCTCTACCATAATTAATAGATTCAATATCAGGGATAATAGAAACAATTACTCTTCCTTCTTCAATTAAATCTTTAAGTTCTTCTTTAATATTATCTTGAACCCTATCAGCACCCCAAGGTTCATCTGGGGAATCTGGTCTAGATCTAATAGCTACCCATACATTTTTTCCTTCATTTAATCTTTGGTCTATTAACCAACGATGCCCTTCATGCCATGGTTGATATCTACCAATAAACATACTATACTGTTTTAACATATTTTAATATTTTAGTTAATGATTCATTAGGAGTATCAACTGTAGTATCAATATTTAAAAATTCACAAATTGGTTTTTGAAAGTCTAAAACATGAAATTTTTCTCTACCCCTAAGGTTTATTAATTTATCATAATGTACATAAATTTCTTTAAGGGGCCAACCTAATTTTAATTTAAATTCTTCTCTTTGATCTAAATAGGGAGATACTAGAGATACAATTACATCTTTACCTTGATTATGTAAATAATGAGCTATTTTTTGAGCCGCATCTATGTTAGTTATTCTACCTTTTATAGAGTAGTCTTTATTAGTAAATAACTCTCTCATTTCATCCCCATCTATACGATAAGCATGGGGTAAGTAATTATCTTTTAATAAATTTGCTAATACTGTTTTACCAGATCCTGGTTGCCCTGTAAACCAATATATCATTTTTGGTTATTTATAGAAGTTATAATTTTATTTGTATCAAATACTTCACTTAAATCATTATAAGGAATAGTACTTATATCTTCAGATAAAGCAAAAGGACCATATATTGCTTGTAAAAGATTTGGTTCTTTTGTAAACTTTTCTGCTTTAATGTTGTTATGTACTTTATACCCAAATATTTCAGGTTTAGTACTAGACCAACATACTGTAGATTCTTTATTTAAGGAAGCTGCTAAATGTTGAACAAAACTATCAATTAATAGTCTTTTATCCGACATTTGTAAAAGTATAGCTATACTTCTATATCCATCTAAGGCTTGCATAGTATCAGGGTAAACCTTTTGATCCTCTCTTTTTATATGGATTATAGTATAATCATTTTTATAATGCTCTATTAATTCTAATACTGTAGTTTCTGGTATATCTCTTGTCCATGAATATTGGTAACCTAATCCTGCTGGACCACCATTAACTTGCATAGCTAATATAGGTTTATCCGTTTTATAATAAGGTGTGAAATAATCTATTTCAGGTTGAGATAAATAAATTTGAGGTTGTTCATTATTATATTTTAAACCATATATTTTACACCAAGTTTTAAATAAATGAATGGGTTTTTCAGTTATAAAATCTGTATCTCTATACGGGTCACTAACAAGTATCTTGCAATCTTTATCCTTAATATGTTTTAAATATAAACCATTTACTTGTGTAGGTAGATGAATTTCATCTATATTAGGATTATTTAAAAAAACATCGGGGTATGCTGTTACAATTATAAGAAAAGAATTTTTGTATCTTTTTTTAATAACTTTAATCATGGCTGTTGCCATAATACTTTTACCTAAACCACCATCTATTTGAAATATAATATTCATTTATAACTATTTTTACATTAAAACTAATATACGAAACTAATTTAGATACTCCTAACTATATTACCAAGGAGTACCATCTTTTTCTGTTATAGCTGCTGCACTTGCAATTGAATTTTGTATACTAAGTGTATTAGCATCCATAAATACTTGTTTTTCAACATTATCATTTAACCATTCTAAAACATTAGCTTCTGTTAAATCATCATAAGCAATAAATTCGGCATCAGCAGGATCACCAGAAATGTTAAAATATCCTATTTTTCTTGACCCATGTCCATTATCTTCTGATTCACAAGCATATGTTACTTCAGTAACTACTCCAGTTGATATTGTTCTTTTAAGATCGTAAATTTTCCAAGTATGTGTCATTTGTATTATATTTTGTTATAAATATTAATTTATTTATTTAAATTAATTTCTATTATTTAATTTTTCTTCTTTTGTTTTTTTAATTTCAACACCTTTCCAAGCTTCAACTGCTGCTTTATCTTTTCTAGTTCCAATAACTAACACATTAAATTTTCCAGGGTCTGATGTTGTAATTTTTACTTTAGTTGCACTAATATTTACTATACCAAATGCTCTACCTAAATTATTTACAGGATTAATCCATACTTGAGAATTTTCATTTAAATATCTATAATATTCTGGAAGAACTATCTCACCGTGAAGTGTATCATCAATATCAACTTCCCATCTATATACATTATCCCCAGCTGTTGGTGATTCAACAAAACTATGCTTTAAATGATGTGTTGCTGTTTTACATGGGTTTGGGTGATCAATTGTAAATGTACCAGAAGCTTTACTTAAAGATCCAAAAGCACAAATACAGCAAACCATTAATTGATCATCTGCAGTTGCAGTTTTACCATAAGTACCTAAAATAGCTGTTCTATTATAACTTGACCCTATAGTATTATTATACCCTGACATTAAATTATGATCAGCACAGGTTTTATTATTACATCCAAATACTGCAGAAAATCTTGAATTATTTGAAGAACTTCCAGCACCTAAACAGTTATTACATCCTGCTACAAAATTATTTTGACTATCACAACAAATTTTATTACCCGAACCACCTCCAATTGTATTAAGATAAACACAAGCATCACCCGCTCCTATTAAATTACCAAAACCACCTACAATAGCATTACATCCTTGTGTTGATTGATTTCCACATATTATATTACAACACCCTCCAAGAATGGAATTACCCCTTTGACATCTTATTTTATTTTGTGATCCTCCAGCGATAACATTATGCACTCCAGCACAGCACATTATATTATTAACCCCCCCTCCTATGAAACTATTACCAACACAACAAATTTTATTACCCTTTCCTCCTGATATAGTATTACCTCCTTGAGCTCCGAGACAAAATTGACCAACATCAGAACGCATAATCATAAAATTAAACGCACCACCTCCAATTACATTATTTCCAGTAGATTGGGAAGCATAACTGGGTCCTGTAGTGCATATAATATTGCATCTACCACCAACTATTGCATTGTGGTTTGATCTTTCAGCAACTAGTATTTTATTTGTCTGGCCCCCCACTATCATATTATTACAGGACAAAAGAGCCAAATCGTTAGAGGTATTAGAACCAGTAATACAATTAGTATTACCACTAAGAATTACACTTCCATGTAGACTACCTTGGATAGTATTTAAATATCCTACTCCAATAAAATTGTTTCCAGAACAGCAAATTCCACACCCTGCAGTTGTTATTGAATTTCGTTCTCCACCTAAAATTGTACTAAAACTTACAGATGAAGTATTTTTTGTTCCTCCTCCTATAAAAGAAAAATTACAGAAATTTTCATTATGAGATCCATTTAATATTGTTGAAAAACAGGCTTGACAACCTGATTTATTAATTTGGTTTTTACAACCAGTACCTACAAAAGCATATTGGGTACAATAAGCAGGTAAACTATTACCAGCGTACATGCAATTTTCTCTACCTCCTAATAAAATTGAGCAGTTAACATTACCATCAATATAATTTAAACAACCTCCAATTAATGATGTTACACAATTAAGACTATTAGTATTACTAGAACCTCCTCCTATAAATCCATGACAACCTTGATTATTGTTATTGGCACCACCAACTATAGCTGCATAATTATTTGCAGAAGAGTTATTTTGACCACCTACTACTATATTATATTGGCTTGCTACCTTATTACCACATCCTCCTCCTATAAAAGTACAATCTGTACTTGCATTTGATGCAGTATTTTTAAAACCACCTCCTATTGTAGAATGGCTAGCACCCATAATTATTGTATTAAGTTCTCCACCTAATATAGAAGCACATGAACCTAATTGGTCATTATCTGTTCCAAAGTTTATTCTTCCAGTTGCAGAAAGACAACCAGTTACTGATAGTAATGATCCATTAAAAGTAAGATTAGATTCACCATTAATTGTTGATGTTCCAGTAGCTGTTAATACTCTATTATCAACATTATTTGAAATTGTTGCTGAGCCATTTGTTCCACTTGAACCTGAACTACCATTTACTCCACTTGAACCTGAACTACCATTTACTCCACTTGTACCACTAGAACCACTTGTTCCGTTTACTCCTGATGAGCCACTTGTTCCATTTACTCCTGAAGAACCTGATGAGCCACTTGAGCCAGATGTTCCTGTATTACCACTTGTACCTGAAGTACCAGTTGTGCCCGAAGAACCGCTTGAACCGCTTGATCCAGAAGTTCCTGAAGAACCAGATGTTCCTGAAGAACCAGATGTTCCACTTGAACCTGAAGTACCTGACGAGCCATTAGAACCAGAAGAGCCTGAAGAGCCTGAAGAGCCCGAAACACCACTTGTACCTGAAGTACCAGTTGTGCCTGAAGAGCCGCTTGAACCGCTTGAGCCGCTTGAACCGCTTGAACCAGAAGTTCCATCTGTTCCTGATGATCCGCTTGAACCATTTGTACCTGATGAACCATTTGTACCTGAAGAGCCGGATGAACCGTTTGTTCCTGATGAACCATTAGTACCTGAAGATCCGCTTGAGCCATTTGTTCCAGATGAACCATTAGTACCAGATGAACCTGAACTACCATTTGTACCTGAAGACCCGTTTGTTCCGGATGAGCCATTAGTACCTGAAGAGCCGCTTGAGCCACTTGAGCCTGAAGAACCATTTGTTCCTGATGAGCCATTTGTACCAGATGAACCATTAGTACCTGAAGAGCCGCTTGAACCGTTAGTACCTGAAGATCCGCTTGAGCCACTTGAGCCTGAAGAGCCATCTGTTCCTGAAGAACCAGAAGAGCCACTTGAACCATTTGTTCCTGAAGATCCTGATGAACCATTAGACCCACTTGATCCTGATGAACCACTTGTTCCTGAAGAACCATTATCCCCTCTATCACCTACTAAAGCGAAAGAAACAATTATTGCTTCATTAGCACTAAAAGGTGAAGCTGCTGATGATGCTTGTTCATTTATATTTATTGTCCAATATGTACCTATGTCTGTTAAGTTTGATATTGAAAATAATATAAAATTTTCTGGGGAGAATTTATCTGCCATTCTCATATGACCTTTTACGGCTGATGTTGAGGCATCTATAGATTCTAAAAACTCTTGTATATTATCACCATCTTCTGTTGTTTGACTTATAGCCGATATAGTTGCTGCATTTTGTGTAGAGCTATTTAATCTTATATCTCCAGCACCTGGGTCTGCCCCAACATTGGTATTAGTTTCAAAAGTATAATTAAAAGTAGCACCACCAAAGTTACCATCTTGTCCCGAAGAACCAGATGAACCACTAGATCCACTTGATCCTGAAGAGCCGTTACTACCTGAACTACCTGAAGATCCTGAAGAACCGTTTGTACCACTTGAACCACTAGATCCAGAAGTACCAGTTGTACCTGAAGAGCCACTTGTACCACTTGAGCCGTTTGTACCTGAAGAACCATTTGTTCCTGAAGAGCCACTTGAGCCATCTGTACCTGAAGAACCACTTGAACCATTTGTTCCTGAAGAACCGTTTGTTCCTGATGTACCATCTGTTCCTGAAGAACCATCTGTTCCTGAAGAACCGTTTGTTCCTGAAGAGCCATTTGTACCTGAAGAGCCATTTGTACCTGAAGTTCCATCTGTTCCTGATGAACCTGAACTACCATTAGTTCCTGATGTTCCATCTGTACCTGAAGAACCATTTGTACCTGAAGAGCCACTTGAACCTGATGATCCAGAAGTTCCTGTTGTACCTGAAGTACCAGTTGTACCAGAAGAACCAGATGAACCACTTGATCCCGATGTACCAGAAATTCCACTTGAACCACTTGATCCTGAAGAGCCACTTGAACCATCTGTACCTGAAGAGCCATTTGTACCTGAAGTTCCATCTGTTCCTGATGATCCGCTTGAACCATTTGTTCCTGATGAACCATTAGTACCAGATGAACCATTAGTACCTGAGGTACCAGTTGTTCCTGATGAGCCACTTGAACCATTTGTTCCACTTGATCCCGAGGACCCAGAAGTCCCTGTTGTACCAGATGTGCCTGAAGAACCAGATGAACCACTTGTTCCACTTGATCCCGAAGAACCATCTGTACCACTTGTTCCATTTATTCCTGATGAACCACTTGAACCATTAGTACCTGAAGTACCATCTGTACCAGTTGTACCTGAAGAGCCACTTGAACCTGATGAACCATTAGTACCTGATGAACCATTAGTACCTGATGAACCATTTACACCTGAAGACCCTGATGAGCCTGATGAGCCTGATGAGCCACTAGAAGCTGCATTTTCTCTAGTACCTACTACACCACTACTATTAATTACAAGGGTTGTGTTTTCAGATCCTTGGGTTGAAAGACCTGATAGTTTTAATTCATTTAGATCAGCATTAGATCCACTGATGATTACTTTTTTCCAATTTGGCATATCTATCTTATTAGGTTGGCTACTGATTATTCAGTCCACTTCCCTTGCGGGCCTTAATATTTGTTATAAATATGAATTTAGTTTTTCCTATTAAATAGGAGGGGGAGGAATGGATGCTTCTTTTTCTTTTAATTGCTCTTCAATACCTTCTATTTTTGCTGTAAGTTTTACTTGGAGTGTACCTATAAAGATAGCATCAATACCCGTAATTGGAATAAAATCTGTTGATTTTCTAAGAGCACGTAATTCTCTTAGTGAAAGATTTGTTAAATTATAAGACATAACTTATTATTTTTTTACTTCATTATATTTTGTTTGTAATTTTAAAGTAATATTATAACATAATTCTACATATTCTCCTTTAAATAAACCATTTTTAATAGTTACTAATAAAAACTCTAATTCTTTTTCTGTTAAATCTAGAGAGGTAATAGAAGGAGTATTGTCTTTAGACTTTACTCCTTTTACTACAGTATTACTTGCTTTGAATCCCATAAACCTTTTTAATATTTTATAAAACAATTTTTTTAATTTTTAAGAATAAATATAAATATCTGAATTATCAGCAATAAATATATTTCCTTCTTTATCATATCTCGCAGGTGTATCATCTGGGTCATTAGTTGTTCCAACAACTACAGTTGCCATAAATGCATCTGGAGTAAATGCTGATCCCGTTGCATGGAATGAACTAGTTATTCCCCATCTTAATGAAGATAAACCATCAAATGCAAATGCATCACCATAATCTTGTGTTCCCTGTTGTATTACAATACCACCATCACCAGCTGAATCAGATCCTGAAGCTAATAATATAAATCTATCTTTAACTAATAAGTTTTCTGAATTTTGGAAAGATGCTGTACCTTGTACTGTTAAGTTACCTGTTACAATTTCATCACCTGTAATTGTTAATAGACCAGTATTTGAAAGATGTCCACCATCTGCATCAAATACCATTCTAGCATTTACATCGGCATTAGGCGCCCCTGAAGCTGCTAGTGTTATTACACCATTTGTAGTTGTTCCAGTTAAACTTAATAATCCACTAGATCCCGAAGAACCATCTGTACCCGAAGAACCACTTGAACCATCTGTACCCGAAGATCCATTTGTTCCACTTGAACCATTAGTTCCACTTGAACCATTAGTTCCTGAAGTACCATCTGTACCTGAAGAACCACTTGAACCATTTGTTCCTGAAGATCCATTTGTTCCACTTGAACCGTTTGTTCCTGAAGTTCCATCTGTTCCTGAAGAACCAGTTACTCCACTTGATCCCGAAGAACCATCTGTACCACTTGTTCCATTTATTCCTGAAGAACCACTAGATCCAGAAGTACCAGTTGTACCTGAGGTACCACTTGTTCCATTTACACCACTTGATCCTGAAGAACCACTTGAGCCATCTGTACCTGAAGAACCGTTTGTTCCTGATGTACCGTCTGTACCCGAAGAACCGCTTGAACCCGAGGTTCCTGCAGAACCTGAAGAACCATTTGTTCCTGAAGTTCCGTCTGTTCCTGAAGAACCATTTGACCCACTTGAACCCGAGGTTCCTGCAGTACCACTATCTCCTTTATCACCTGTAACAACAAATGCTAAAGTAACATCTTCTAAATTTGTAAAAGGTGAACCTGCTGAAAATGCTTGGTTATTAATATCAATTGTCCACCACCCTGTATTATCAGTTAAATCTGGTATACTAAATAATAAAAATTGGGTTGCATCTGTTCTATTAGCAATTCTTACGTGACCTTTTATAGCTGAAGTCGAACTATCTATTGTTTCTAAAAAGGATTGGATGCTTGTTCCATCATCATCTGTAATATCAACATACATTGCAGTTGAACCAGATTGTGAAGTATTATTTAATCTAACTTTACCTTGACCTGGATCTGCAGCTGTTATTGTAGTATCAAAAGTATAATCAAATGTAGCACCACCAAATGAACCATCAGCACCTGAAGAACCGCTTGAACCCGAAGAACCTGAAGAACCAGTAGTTCCTGATGAGCCATTACTTCCAGAGGTACCAGATGAACCTGATGAACCATCTGTTCCTGATGAACCATCTGTTCCACTTGAACCATTTGTTCCTGATGTACCAGTTAAACCTGAAGATCCACTTGAACCTGATGAACCATCAGTTCCTGATGAACCATTAGTACCAGAAGAACCAGAAGTACCAGTTGTACCAGAAGTACCACTTGTGCCACTTGTTCCATTTACACCAGAAGAGCCACTTGAACCGCTTGAACCGTCTGTACCCGAAGAACCACTTGAACCATCTGTACCCGAAGATCCATTTGTTCCACTTGAACCTGATGAACCATCAGTACCACTTGAACCTGAAGATCCACTTGATCCATCAGTACCCGATGAACCATTAGTACCAGATGAACCATTAGTACCTGAGGTACCAGTAAGTCCAGAAGTACCAGATGTACCAGATGTTCCTGATGCTCCTTCTTTTATACCTACTACCCCAGAATCGTTAATTGTTAATACTGTTCCTTCACTAGGTTGAGCTGATAAACTACTAAGCTCTAACCCTGCTAAGTCAGCAATTGAACCACTAACTATTACTTTTTTCCAATTTGCCATTTTATAAAATTATAATTTATTATACATATATTATTTTAACCTAAACCTACATAAAAATTATTAGAATTATATACAATCCCACCTTCAACTGGAGTAGGTAAAGCCCCAGCAAAATCCTTTAATTTTAAAACCCCAGAACCTATAATTTGTACACTTTCATTTCCTTCAATACTATCATCTTTTCCTGTAGCTGTTAAAATATAACTAGAAGTATTATTTAATATTGAAACTGGTGAGGCTGGTATTGATCCCGTTGTACCAGGATCAAATACTAATTTATCATCTACAAAAGCAATTGAGCCTGTAACTGTTCCGGCTGCAGATTGGCTAACAAATATAATAGAATCACCTGTTACAAATACTTCATGAAAGGGATTTGCTACAGATCCTAAATTTCTAAGACTACCATTAGGTATAATATTACCAGCAACATTTAAATCTCCAATTAATTTTAATTCTGACCCATCAAATTGTAAATTAGCTTCACCATTTATAGTATCAGTACCTGTTGCTGTTAATAAATAATTATTAATATTATTAGTAATATCTAAACTACCTGTGCCACCACCCCCACCACCACTAGAGCCTTGGACTTGGTATGCACCAACTTTTAAACTATCTACAAATCTTATATTACTAGCCATTATCTACTTTTATTTCTGTTCCACGTTTCATATCATAAATATCATTAAGCCCTCCTTCATTTAGGTTTTCTATTCTTGTTCTACCATCTCGTGTTTTAGTTGTACCTTGATTAAAAATAGCACTATTAGATGTAGTTTCCATTGAAATAATAAATTTAGATTTAGTATTAAATTTAGAAATAGAACTTAAGTCTTTTTGTATTGTATCGGGAATAATATATCCTCTTAATCTTATATTAAATGTTCCTTTTACTAATCTATCTTTACCATTGGTTAATGAAGTTTCTGTTGTAAAACTATCAATAAAAGCTCTAAATTTAAATCTTTCTGGGTTGCCCCAATAGGCATCAGATGAATATTCACATGCTTCAATTATTTTATTTAATTGTTCCATGTAATAAGTTTGCACTAAAACACTATATTCTAGATTAACAAAATCTGGTACTGCTACTGCATAGAATTGTTTTGCTGGTATTGCGTTATTTATTGCATCAAAATTATTATAAAAGTTTTTTGGATTATAAGCTCGTTGAAAAGTTCCATATAAATTAGGATCATTTGCATCTAATTTATTATATACAGTTCTATCTTTTGTTATTGTATTTCTTTTTAAAACAATAATAGGTAACATAATAGCACCATTTTTATCTCTATAGTAATTATCTTTTTGAAATGATTTCCACCTTTCAGGAGAACCATAAATTACGGGAACTTCTCTTCTTTCACCATTTTGGTAAACAAAAGGTTTGATTACATTTTGAAAATAATAAAATACTGCTTCATCTAAATCTTTTAAACCAATAGAAAATGGTTTTGTTGTATCATCTGTCCAAGATAATTTTTCAGATCTATTATAATTAATACCTGTTTCATTTTCATTAGAAGGTAATGGAATGTTTGGATTTCCATATCTAGCTGATGATGGTTTAATTTGATCATTAGCTAATTCTTTTTGTGTTTTAGGTATGGGTTTTCTAATTTGTGCCATTAAAATCTTTCTTTATAAGGAGATATTGCAACTTTATCAGCTGGAATATAATATGTTGATACTAAAATTGATATATTTTCTCCAAATTGATCTAAACCGGGGTTTAAAGGGTTTGGAGTACCATCATAATTATTATTAGGATAAGAAGGATTTTTTCCTCCCCAGTATTGGTTAGCAATTGTACTTTGTACCCCATAGTATCCTTCTTGATATAAAATTATATCACCAACTTCAGGATTTAAATTTGCAACTTTTAAATCGTCTCTTAAAAAATAAAAATCAATACCCTGAGAAAATTGAATTCCTTCTTCATCTTCCCCATAAGCCTGGTCTTGCCTATTTATTAGAACATTAAATAAAAAGGGACCATTATAAAATTTTTCACCAGCTGCTTCACCATAAATATTAACTTTAGTTTCTTCTAGTTTAAATTGATATATAGCACATTGTTGGGTAACAATATTACCCATTAATTCTCTATTTAATTTTCTTAGGAGAGATACATCCCTAAGTCCTGTGTACATTGCCATATTATCCTATATAAATAAATGTTGGAACTCCTTCTAATTCTTTATCTCTACTTTCTTTTTCATTTGCTCTTCGGGCTAATAAATTAGCACGGGAAGTCTCATCAAAATATGCTCTTAATCTTTCTAATAATGCAGTTTTTTCAGCGGTTGCTGCTCCTAATAAATCTGCTTGATTTAATGTTATATCAGCATTTGGTATAGGGATTGTACCGTATTTTCCTCTTACATATCCTAATATTTCTTTACATAAAGCTAAAGTATATTCAAAAATCCATTGTCTACCAATTGAATTAATTAAATCATAATTTGGATTAGTATAAGGTATATTAGAAACATTACTAACCATACCACAAGCAGGGTTTACACTTCCACTTATAGCATCATTTACTTTACTATATTCAAACCACATATTACCACAACCTACTTCACAATCTTCTTCTTGCCATTCATCATATCCTTCAAAACTACCAGGAATTGGAAATACTCTTAATACATTATTATGCATTTCAAAGCTGTAGTTAGACATTCTAACCATTTCATTCATTTCAATAGCTTGGATAACTTGCATATCGTAGCTAAGTGGCATCATTAAAAATCCTGTACCACCACCGAATCCACCTAGTTCAGTTATTCCTGCAGCTACTCCTCCTCCAAATCCCCAACCATCATAAGGAGATAAAAACCTTTGAGATGCTGGAATAGGTGGTTGAAAGAATACTCTTTGAATTCTAATACTACCTGTTATTCCTTTTTCTACAGCCCATTCTTTTAAATCATAATCTTGTTTACTAGCCGTTAAAGGAATTGAATCTTTATACCATGGAACATTACCTCCTGTACCTGCTTCAGCTCCATATTGTTCAGACATCCTAATAATAGGTTCTAAATTAGGAGTTATAATACTATCATTTAAAAAAACAAAATCTTCAACTTTAAATCCTTCTAAAGTTAATAAATTATCTCTGGTAAGGTAAGCCCATAATTCATTTCCATATACTGTTATTGCCTCTTCAAAAGCAGTAAAAATAGATCCGGATTGTAATTCAATATCAACTAAAGGGTAACCTAATCGAGTAGTTACAAATTCAGCTACTTTAACACAATCAACTTGAAAGTCATGGTATTGGTTATAAAACCCAAAAGGTAATGCGTTGGGATTCCAAAGAGGTCTACCATCATATATTGGTACATTCATAATCTAATTAGTTTTATTATAAATATGAAAAAAGAGGACTCAAATTGAGTCCCCTATGATTTTATTTATATGTTTAAATATACATTAATCTCTTACCATTAAATATTTAGAGTTTGAGAAACTACCTGATAACCATAATTGACCTGATACAGCAGGTTCTGATGTTGGAAGGTTATTTATGTTAAAATTAGTTCCATCTATTGATCCAGTAAATACACCATCAAATGATCCAGTAAATGAACCTGTAAGATTTGTATCTTCAGTTGTTGTAATAGATCCTAATATATTTAATGAACCTGTAATTATTATACTTCCGGATACTTCAAAACTACCAGTTACAGAATGTGATCCCGTAAAATATCTAAAGTTATTATCTAATTCTTCAATTGTTAAAGCTGATCCTTTACCATCTGAACCTGTTCTATAAGTTAATGCCATTTTTTATTTAATTTATTTTGTTATAAATATTAAGAAGAACCTACAAGATACTCAATTTGCACATCTGCAGTATGAGCTTTAGCTTTTATTTGTGTTAATGAAGCAAAGGATGAATAATATTGCATATCTACATATCCTTCAACAACATAATCATAATAATTGCTACTTTCAAATTGTGCATTTGATAATATCATAGATTTACCAGGATCTAATTTAAATATACCTTCATCACCTGATCCTAAATTTTGGGTATTAGGAGAATATGAATCTGGGCTATCTTGTATTAAATATAAAGATAAATAATTTGTTTTATCTAAATTTGTAAACCTTAAATATTTAACTGTATCTCTAACAAATGACCCCGCAGTTTGAGATTCTTCATTTTCAACAAATCTTAAAATTTCAACTCCATTATTTTCCCATTCATAGGATATTGTGTCTATTCTTCTAACTATTTGATGTACATCTTTAATAACAACACTATTTATTGCATTTTCAATGTTACCATTAGGTAAAGTTATATTTTCTGAAATAGTGACTGTTAAAGAACCAGTTGGGTTACATATTGCCATAGTATGATTTTATTATAAATATGATATTAGTTTCTATTATTATAAATATATGAACCAGAAGTAGTAATACTTACTCCTTTATCTATAGCTTCATTATAATATTCTAATAAATCTTCAACAATTTCATTTCTATGGTTAGTAATTAATGTAATTGCTTCTAGATTTTTTATTTTTCTTGCAGCTGTATATAAAAATTTAAAACCTGAATCTGATTTTTTCTTTAAATCTGTTTGATGTGAATCACCACATACCATCATTTTACTTCTTAAACCAATACGTGAAGTAATCATTTCCATCTGTTGGTGGGTAACATTTTGAGCTTCATCTACTATAATCATAGAATCTAAAAAAGTTCTACCTCTCATAAAGGATACAGGTACTATTTCTATTTTACCATCTTCAATAAGTTTTTCAACTTTAACTTTATCATATAATTGGTAAAAATTTTGATATATAGGTTGAACCCAAGGATCCATTTTTTCTCTTAAATCACCAGGCAAAAATCCAATTTCTTCTTTTGATACAGTAGGTCGGGTTATAATAATTTTATCATACTGTCTTCTTAATAAACCATCTAATGCAACATTACATGCTAATAATGTTTTTCCACTACCAGCTCCTCCTCCTAGAAGTGTAATAGTATTTTCTAAGATAAGTTTTTTTGCTAATTTTTGTTCTTCATTAAGTTGGAGTTTAAACTTAATTGGGTTTTTAGGAATTCTTTTAGGACGATATATGTCGTCCGTATGGGGTTTACTTGCCATCGATTCTTGAAATTATGGGTTATGTTATCAGTGATTGTAACCGTTGTAAATACGTTAAAAAACAGTAAAATTTGAATATAGCTATATAATGAGATAAATATAGTTTGTGTATAACGCATTTTATTATACATATGAAAAATATAAAAAAACCCGGCATAAAGCCGGGTTAATTTATTAAGAAAAGTTAAATATCTAATTATAGAGTATTTAAACCTGATACATTGATTAATCCATAAAATTCTGGACGAACCATTTTCTTAGCATATCTAGTTAATAGACCTTTTCTTGGTACGAAAGTATCTGGATCGTATACAAGTGGAGTCATAATTAACGGAATGTATGGAGCAAATACAGCACCACTTTCCAAGAACTGTGTACCTCTATATCCTAATAGGATTTGGTTAGCAGTCATGTAAGGGTTTTTGTATACTTTTTGGCGAGTATTTAAACTACCAACTTTTTGTACACCAAACGCATAGCTCATTTTAGCAGCATCACCATCAGAATCTGCAGCAAATCCTGGAATTGATTCTAGGATCGTAGCAACTGTTGGAGAAACTACCATAAAGTTAGCTCCACCTCTCAGTGTTTTCTGGTGAATAATGTTACTTAATTTTTGGATTTTAGTTCCTAATGTTTGGAACCATTGTCCTTGAGAATTATAGAATCCAAGATCTGAAACAGTACCATTTCCGCCACCTGTGATAGCTTGGTTGTTTACAGCAGACCAGTTTTCTGTTCCTGCAGCAGCAGAATCAATTAACATGCCCAAGATTTCTAAGTCAATTTCTAATGAAATGTACTCACTTAGGATAGAAGTTAATTCAGCTTCAGCATCCAAAGCATGGTATGCATTCAAATCCTGTGCGAACTCAGGAGTCCATACAGCTTTTAGCTTACGTGTTTTTGCAACGATAGCCATAGATTGCATTTGAATGTTAATCTCTGGAATTGTTTGATCTGGGCAGCAATTAGCTCCTGATTGATCATTATACTTAGTATTAGGTTGTGTTGTTCCTGCTTCAAAATCACCTCTAAATTGGTCTGTTGGTTGTAAGTTATATACAACTTGTGCAGATCCACTAGTAGTTGGTGTTGGGAATGAAGAACTAGGTACAATAAATACTACTTTTGATGCACTATATTTAGTGAATGCAGAGTATTGAATACCAGCACTTCCAGTTAAAACACCTTCAGCAGTGTTAGAACCTGAAAAATATTGCCATGATTTAACTGCTTCGAAATCTCCGAATCCGAATGATGCAGAATCAATTGCAATTTTGTAAAGTTGACCAGCTACAGCTGATGCAGAATACTCAGAATCAAAATCAACATCTGACCATCCAGCTACAGAAGAAACTCCTGCATTACCACTACCAACTAATACAGCTGATGATGTACTTTGAATAGAATATCCAAATCTACCTGATCCATAAAGACCACCTTCATTTGTGTTACCAAATGTAGTATCGTCAATTTTATTACCATATAATGATTGACCAGCTCCAAATGGAGATTTATTATTTCCATATTGGAAATCTAGGTAAAATACTAGCCCAGAAGGCAAGTTCATTGGTTGTACAGATACAAATTCTTGTGCAGCAATCTGTCCGAATACTTTACGTACTAACGGAAGAGCGACACCTGCCCATTGTCCACCAACATTAACTTGGTTTTGACTTTGGAATGTACCTGTGGAAGCAGCACCTCCACCTGTTTGTGAAGTTTCTACTACAAGTTGTTTAGCTTGATTTTCAAGAATCATACCCATGTTATTTTTATGGGAACCTTGTAAACCTTCTAATAAACCTGTTTTTTCCCATTTGCTAGCTAATCTAGCCGCATCAGACTGTAAAGACTGATATGGGTTTGCGCTTTCTAAAAGAGAATTTAAGCTCATTTTTTTTAAGTTTTAATAGGGTTAATTAATTGTTTTTTTTAAATTAATCCAGCAAGTTTACGCATACGATTGTATACATCATTACTTTCAATAATTGGTTTTTTAGCTTCAGTTATTGTTCCAGTTGCTTTAGAAGCACTACCTTGTGGTCTTACTTTAACTTCTGTTTTTGATATTAAACCTTCGTTTAATGTTTCAAAAATAACTTTTGCTTCTTTTACTGTTGACGCTTTATCAAATGCTTTAAGCACTTTAACTTTTTTGTCTTCAGTTAAGTTTTTAGATTTAAAAACTTTGTTAGTGTAAAGAAGTTTAGCATTTAAAAGGTTTACTTCATTCAATTCAACTTTAAGAGCTTCGATTTCATCTAATGCTTCTTTAAATCTCATTTTTTCGGTTTCTTTCTCAACTTTAGAGTCATCTTTGTCTCCATCCTCGTTTCCAGTACCTTTTTCGCCTTTATCCATGTCTTTTGCTTCGTCGATTTCTATATCAACATCTACATCTTCAACATCTTCCACATCCATCATTTCCATTTCTTCCTCTTCGAAATCTTCGCCTGCTTCAATTGTTCCGTCTGTTACTAAATCTTTAATAACATCCTCAATGAATCCTTTTAAGTCATCTTCTGACATATCTTCAAGGTCAATTTCCTCGTCCATATCATCATCCATGTCTTCTTTCTCGTCTTTTTCGCCATCTAAATAGCCTTCTTCCTCAGCATCCGTACGTTCGTCCTCTTTCAAGTCCTCTTTTTCGTCCTTCATACCGTCTTTGTAGCCTTCTTCTTCAGCGTCTGTACGAGCATTTTCATCCAATTCAAGTTCAGCAAGTAATTCGTCTAGGTTAATTTCATCAAGCTCTTCTTTAGCTTCATCCATCTCTTCTTTTTCTTCTTTCATGTCATCTTTAGGATCCATTTCTTCTTTAACGTCGTCTTCTTCATACTTATCGTATCCTTCGTCAACGTCTTCTTTGTCCATTTCTTCTAATTTTGCAGAAAGCATAGATTTAAGATGAGGTGTAAAAGCCTCTTCTAGAGCAAGTTTAGCATTTGCTATAGCAGTTTCTTTAACAGCTTTAGCATCAGCAATTGCTTCTTTTAACAAATTATTATTTGTCATAATCTCAAAATTTTTTTTTGTGAAATACGATTATTAGGAATCGTAATAGGGAATATTTTTATATCGGTGTCATATCTAAGTATTCATGACACATTGCGGTTATACGTATATGCAGATTAAGTAAAAATTAAAAAATAGGACAATTTCCTTTTGAGCAAAGAATTTCATGTACTACTTTATTTACATTTGAGTAATCATATGTAACTATATTTTTACCTTCATTTAAGGTATGCATATATGAACCCGGGTTTGATGGTGTTGAAACAAAATCCCAACATAATAATTCAAAATCATCTTGAACTTCTAATACACCTTCTCTATTTTCTTCTAATGAACCCATACCACGAGAAGATACACCTACAGTAATACCACTCTTAATTAATTCTTTAAGTATATTTCCTGATGGTGTTGGTAATATTTCTATTTTACCCATTACATTATCTCCATCCCACCAATATTCTGATATTAGATGTGATACATTTTTTAGGTTAATTACAGTAGATTCAGGATGGTCTAATTCCCCCATTGAACGACGTTGCTCAATAAGTTCATTATATTTGTCCATTTCACGATCCCATAAATCTTTAGAATAATAACGACCATTACCATTTTTTACCTCAGCCGTAGCTAAAATACCTTCAACTAAAAGATTTCCACTTTCCTTACTAACGTTTTCAGTTAGTTGAGAAGAGGATATTTTTACAGTGTGAGTTTCTATTAATAGCTTTTTGCTCATATTACTTATTTACAGAATATGCAGAAGTTGATTGTCCTACTTTTTTAGGATCTCTTTCACCTGCAGCGCCACGAGTGGGGTTATTTTTATCATTAAAGCTTACAGCATCCATTTCATCTAATTCTTCTACTTCATCTACCATTTCTTTTTTAGCATATTTTTTACCACAAGATTTTTCGTAGATTCTTTCCATTTTAGTTTTCTTTCTTTCCAAATCTTTAATTTCTCTCTGCATTTGTTTCATTTTAGCTTTATCAATTAATTCACTAAGGTTTTCATCTTCCTGAATTGAATTAACTCTATCTGCTTTTTCTTGAATATGATC
>Ga0209634_1000722_pt1 | contig 25134 bp, 34 predicted proteins | sample LinPmetageLP40_FD_184043 | JGI IMG/M metagenome (GOLD analysis project Ga0209634, IMG submission 184043) | Marine viral communities from the Pacific Ocean - LP-40 (SPAdes) (version 2) | ecosystem: Environmental > Aquatic > Marine > Oceanic | place: Pacific Ocean | collected 2010-08-26 | reverse complement strand
TTCTAGAAGATAGAAGAAGAAGTCTTAAAGAAATAAAAGAAGCAAAAGCAACTGGTGATGGTGCTTATTATTCTAAAATGCGTGAAGGTTTTGCTCTTAAAAAAGAAGCTGAAAAAAGAGGCATCTACAATAAACCAACTACCGACACTAAACCAGTTGCCGAAACTGTTACGGAGTTAGATCCAAAAGACATAGCAGATACAGCGACACTTATTGATACTCAACAATCATTCAACAAAAGAAGACCTTCTGTCCAAAGAGCCGTTGCTAGTAACAAAGAAGCTAAATCACAAGCAGCATTAAGAACAAGATTAAAAGATCAAAGAAGATCAAAAGATGCAATACCATTTTTAGGTAAGGTTGCTTTTATTAATAAAGATCAAGCTCAAAAGTTAGTCGATCAATTTGGTACAGCAGTTAATAACCCTGCATTTGGTGAGTCTGGTTTTATTGATGAAACCAAAATGGCAATTAGATCTAATCAATCTTTATTTCCAGGTGTTATTAATAATAAAGGAACATCAACAAATGATGGTAAATTAATACAAAATATTAAAGTTTCAGATCGTAAGGGTAAATTAACATTAGGCGTGATGAGGGCAGATGATTTAAATATTATTAAAAGTTATCTTGAAGAAGGCGTTAATGCTATTCCTCTTTTATTAGATGCACCTAGCGATCAAAGATTTTTAACAGAACAACAGAGTGAGATAAATGAATACTCAGATAAAATTTTAGATTTTTATTTACCTGATGGCAGTAAATTAGAATATGACAAAAAGTCTTGGTCAAATACTTTTGGTGCAGAAGAAAAAGTTGTTAAGAAGAAAACTAAAGGACCAGCAGTTCCAACTAAATCGACACCTAAGTTTGGTCCATTTGGGGGCGCACTAGATGGTAAAGTAATTGGAACTGAAAATGTTCCAGATTTTGCATTAGGTTATGCTAAAGAAATTTTAGAAAAACTTAATATGAAAGAAGATATTAATATCTTTTTTTATACCGACAAGGATACACAAAAAAATGGCAAGATTAAAGCTGAAGTTCTAGAAAAACATAATGTTCAACCACGCCTAAGTAGAAAAGCCTTTATTCGAAGAGAAGCTAAACGCTTAAACATGACTATATATGAACTTTATATTGGTCGCAACGAAGATGCATTAACAAAAATAAAAGAACAATACGAAAAGTATGCCAAAGATTACATTTTAGATAGTGGTGCTGATGATGTTTATGGTTTTGTTAATGAATTTGGACCAGATGCATTAGAAAACCATACTTATAAAATATTTTTAAATACATCAAACACTAGAGGTGAAAGAGCAAAACTTTTTCCTGGTATACAAAATGCTGAACTACAAAGATCAACTGAAGACATTTCTATTTTAAACACAGTTGCTCATGAAGTTGGTCACATTTTAGAATGGGAATTATTTAATAATACAACTGATGTAGAAAAGGTTGCAGTACTAAGAGATTATTATGCGTACCTAAGTGAAGGCAATAAAAAACAAAATCTAGAATTTAATAAATCAAATGTATCTAGAAAACTTACTCAGATGTTTGCGTCTCCAGCTTATAAAGAAGGCACATCTAGAACTATAGTAGGCCTTCGCAATATTAAACGTGGTCAAGGTTTAAGAGATTCAGGTAATACAACTTACTTATTAAAAGACGGTACACTTGATGTAGATAGTCTTGTTTTAGATTTAAATCGATTTAGTAATTTTGAATTTAAACAAAACCGTATTGATAACAAGATTGTAGATGAAACTCTAGGTGATGGCAAGTACGGAGCAAATTATCAATTAAGTTTTTCTGAATGGTTTGCTGAGCAAACTGCTCGATGGTCTATGGAAAGAATCCCACCAAAAACAATGTCAGAAAAATTCTTTAAAAGAGTTTCTGAGATATGGGAAAAAATATTTGCTACTACCCAAGCAACTCCTGGCTTTAAATTCTTAATGGATAATAGAGCTAGTAATAAAATATGGCGATCTAAATTTATTAACCAAAGAGCGCCACCTGCTCTTAGACCTCGGTTCTCTGATAACACCCCAGTTGGATTTAAAAACTTTACTCCATTTAAAGGTGAGCAGAATTTAAATCGAAAATTTGATGAAGATGTAATTGAAGAGGCACTTGATAAACTTAGAGATCATTATGAAGTTGAAACTGAAAATTTATTATACATACCTAATATGCGTATGTGGCCATTTAGAATAGAAGAGCAAGAATTTCTTGAAGATTATAGATCTGAAGAATTTGATTCTAGCGAAACTGACATAATGCTAGAAGCTGGCTTACCTATAAGTAAAATTATAGAAGATCCAGAAATTGTCGAAGCAGTTACAGAGTCCGTTGAACGTACTGAAGCAGAAGCTAAAGTTGTAGTTGATGAGATGACTGAAGAAGAAAAACTTGCAGAACTTGCAGAGCCAATTGTGCCTGATGAAGCTGGTGTTGAAAGTGATAGCAGTGACGGTGATGGTACTTCAGGTAAGAAAGCACCTAAGAAATGGAAAGTAAATTTTTTAAAGTGGGTACAAAGCCCATTAAAACTTTGGAGTATGCGTAATCCTGATGGTACTTATGTCTATCCTCAAGTTAGAAAAGTTATAGAAAAATTTCAATTTAATACACAAAGTGTAACCTCAAAAATGAGTCGTATCTTTAAGAGATACAATGATGTTTGGCGTAAAGTTCCTGAAGCTGAACGTGCAGATGTATCTGCAATTATAGTAGAAGGTGATCGCCAAGGTAAGAAGTATTCATTAGCAGAGTTACAAGAGGGTATTGTTATTGGTGATAAAACAATCAAGTTAACTAAAGAAGGTATTGATGGTTACAATGAAACTCGTAACACCCTTGATGAACTTGGTACATTAATTAACGAACACAACGACAACATTAGACCTAAAGCTACTAAAAGATTAAAAGACTTATTAGCTGACGTAAAAGAAACATTTGATAGTCTTGAAACACCTGAGTTTAAAGGTGCAACTAAAGTTGAAATTGTTGAACGTATTAAAGATCCTAAAACTAAAAAAATTATAGGTTATGTAGTAAAACTCCCTGACGGTGACTCAGTAGCTTCTGGTTGGTCAATGAAATTTACTGTTAAAGATTTTCCAGGGGTTGACATCAAGAACGGCAAACAATTAGAAAACTTAATCATGGAAAGTGATGCAGTTAAAACAGCCCAAGCCCAAGCTGCGGCTAAAGCTAAAGCTGATTTTGAAGCAGAAAGAGCCGAGATTGATATCATTGAATCTTTAAAAGAACGTGAAGAAATATATAATCAACTTAAAAGAGTTTATCGTACTCCTAAACTAAGAAATGCTGAGAAAGCCAAACTTAGAGAAGAAAATATTAATAGACTAAATGAGCGTATTAGAGAAATTGAAAAAGAGATTGGTTATAAAAGAGGCTACAAAGGTAGTAACCCATATCAATTAAAATTAAATCGTCAAATTGTAATGATTGATATTGAGAATTCTAGAATAAAACCTGAGTTTGATATTAAAACTAATGATGGTTATCTGCCTCATATATGGTTTGGTAGTCATAGTGTTAGAATTGTTAGCGCAGACGGTAAAGTTAAAAACATATTTAGTGAGCAAGGTTATTTTGATACAGATGCTCAAGCAAGACAAGCAGCAGAAAACTTTATTGAAGCTAACCCTAAGTATAAAGACGATAAAATTGTAGTTATAAATAGAGGAACAACTTGGGCTGACAGTGCTGTCAGTGCAACTACACTTAATGATAAAACAATTGAAAAGTTAGCAGTATCTTTAACTGCGGATCAATTAGAAGATGTTAGAACAGGTAGACAATCATTAGCTCAAATTAATAGAGACTTAAATGTTAAAATGGGTGATAGAAGAGTTACCGCTTCATTTGAAAAAGAACGATTAGGTGCTGAAGGTTACTCAACTGACACTCAAAAGATATTAGGTTCACATATTCAAAACGTCATGCGTTTCTTAATATTAGATGAAATGAAATATGACGCTAATGAAATACAACAAGCATTAGACGATGGAGAGTATTCATCAGTTGATGACTTAATGAAAGACGAATTTAGAAACTTTATCAATGACATTAGTAATGTTGAAGGCGGTTTCGAAAATACATTTGATAGTGTATTTGATTCATTTTTTAATACAGTTGATAATAGTATTGACACCTTAACTAAAGGTAAAGTTAAAGGCTTAGATCGAGCAACACTTTATTCTGGTATGACAGGATTAGGAGCTGCAGGTGTCGTAGGTATTTTTGGCGCTCCTGTTATTGGTTTAATTATAGGTGTACCGTTAGGAATGATGGTCTACGGCAGAGTAAAAGCCTCTTCAGACGCAGGTATAGTATCCGAAGATGGATCAACTAAAGTTTTTGATCCTACTATACAAGCAATTTTAGGTATCTCAGCACATACTAAATTAGGTATGTTTATGAACTTACTATCACCAATTGTTAACTTATCGCAAAGTTTTATTAATACTTCAGCACTTTATAGTTACAGCGAAATAATACAATCGTATGGAATTCTTTCACGTTATACTCGTGGTAAAATGACTGGTACTGACACTGAGTTTACTACTATGTGGGATCAAAGATTTGATGAAGGTGGTGTAGATGTAGACCAAGGTCTATTTACTGATGGTACTGAAATGAATTTAGATCGTGGCACTATTGCTAAGTACTCTATGTTCTTATTTCAAAAAGCAGAAGTCTTTAACCGTATGATGGCTTATACGGCAGGACATACTAGAGCTACCAACAACGGCAAGACAGAAAAACAAGCTAGATTTGATGGCCAAAAAGCGTGGAACGATACACAGTTCTTCTATGACAAATCTGATACATCAAAAATTTTAAGAATAAAAGGTTTAAAAGTTGGAACGCAATTTAAAAACTTCTTATTCAAACAAACTGCATTTACTTTAGGTATATGGAAAGATGCTGAACTCAATCCATTTAATCCAAACACTCGTTTAGAAAAAGACGATGGCACTATTGAGACTGCCGAAGAAGCAGTCGCTAGAATTAAAGAGATGCGTAAGGTAATGTTAAAACAATTACTACACATTTATATACTAGCGGGAGCATTAGGATTACCTGGTTTACAAGCTCTTGATTGGTTAATCAGATCTTTATTCGGTGATGAGTATTCACCAATTAAATTTTTAATGCGTACTAATTTAGATGCTCATGCTAACGGTGAAACTAGTGGTATGATGGCTGACCTTTTTGTTAAAGGTTTACCTACTTTAATTGGCCAAGATATATCTTCTAGGGTTGGTTTAGGTAATAGATTTATTCCTTACAATGATCGTTTAAGTATAGGTGATAACTTAATGGATCAATTTAAGGGTCCATTTATATCTACTTTAATTAACGCTCGTAAGCTACAACAAGCTGGTGCTACTTTTGGTGATCAAACAGTTAATATTACAAGTGGTATTGGTAAACCATTAAAAGGTATTGAGATGTTAGCAGGCGGTCAAGATTTGGCAGTACTAGCAACAACCGATATGAGTACCTTACAATTGTATGCTGAGACAATCATGAAGAACTTAGCTAGTCCATCTAACATTGTTTACACTAGTGGTTACAAATCAGGGCAAGTAGTCAGTAATAAAGTATCTAGACTTGATGTCTTTAACTATATGATTGGTGGTCGCCCTACTAAGTTCTCACTAGAATCTGATTTAAATGAACTATTAATGTTTGATGATAACAATTTAGATCGTGAAACAAAAAAAGTTTATACCGACATGGCATATGTATATACACGTTATGCCAAAACCAATCCTGAGAAGTTTAGAGAAGAATTAAATCGTATTAGAACTGAAGCACGAGAGGATGATATTCCTATTAACAATGGTTACATCCGCAGAATGTTTAGAAACCTTAGAACACCTAGAGCAATTAATACAGTTAAGAAGTTAAGAAAATCTCAACGACCAGAGTACTTAAAATATATAGAGGATATGAAGTAAATGGCTACCCAATCACAACAAAATCGAGAAGCAATCATCGAATTAGATAAGAAGGTTGCACTACTATCACAGGAAGTATTAATTATGCGCGACAATCAAATGGAGAACCTCAGTCTTGAAGTTCAAGAACTGAAAAAAAGTGTTAACCAGATCTATAAATTGGCCGTAGGATTTGCTATAATGTTAGCAGTAATATTCGCAGACACAGTTCAATCTATGTTAGGTATTATCTTTTAAACAAACTGGTACGCTCGGTTTGGTTTATGAATGCTTCATCAAAGAAGGCATATTTGCCGTATTTGTAATAAAGAAAAAGCAATAAGTGAATTCTACATTAATAATACTCATCGGAAAAATCCGACTGTAGACGCATGTAAGATCTGCAAGTCGTCACAACTACAAGAACGATACGCTAAAACTAATCGTTCGTTTTTAAAAAGAAAATTAACTCATAGCAGAAGATCTAATCGTCACGGCAAGATACCTATCTCTGTTGATATAGATTTTTTATTAAAGCTATTAGAAAAACAACAAGGTTTGTGTGCTTTATCTAAAAGACCAATGACTCGCATTATTGGTTTAAATAAAAAATGCAACACCAACATAAGTATTGATCGCATTAACAGCGATAAGGGTTACACAAAAAAAAATATTCAATTGGTATGTGCTGATGTGAATGTTGCAAAAAATGATTTAAAGCAAAAAGAGTTTATTAAACTCTGTAAATTAATTACACAAAACAATTAGGAGAAGATAAAATGCCGTTCGAGATGATTACCATGCTCGGCTCAACCGTATTAGGTGGAGTTATGAGTATATGGTCACAAAGTATCAAAGCCAAACAAGCAGAACAAAAAATGTTATTGGCCAGAGCTGAAGTACAAACAGCAGCTTTTAAGGAAGCACGAGAGTATGAAAATGAAGGGTTTCAGTGGACCAGAAGAATTATTGCATTAGTTTCTGTATTAGCAATTGTAGTTCTACCAAAAATAGTTCCGTTGATTGCACCAGATACACCAGTCGTGGTGGGCTTTACAGAATTTAAACCAGGGTTTTTATTCATTGAAGGTAAAGATGTAATGAATTGGGTACCACTTAAAGGCTTAGTTATAACTCCATTAGATACCAACTTAGTGTCAGCTATTATCGGTTTATATTTTGGTGGCTCGTTGGTTAAAAAATAATGTTTTTTGTTATTACTATAATGCTGACGTTTTACGAAGGTGATCAATTCAGCCGAGAGTATTTACAAAGATCTTTCCAAGATACATGGAGTTGTCATAAATTTATTACTGACAATAAAGTTGAATTACTTGCACCTCATTTAATTGAGTACGGTGACCAACTACAAGGTTTTGAATTTTATTGTGAAAGTCGTTATGGCGAAGAAGTCTAATTACTCTCACCCCTCCACAGGCAAAGTAAAAACTTTTACTCAGTTAGTCAATTTTCTTAAAGAAAATGAAGAACGTATGACTGATCATTCACGAACATGTGTTAACCACACCGTTGAAAAGAACAGACTTGGTGTGTGTTGTAAGAACCAAAAAAAATATCGAAGGGCAGCAAGAAGATGATTAAAAATATATTAGCAGTAACAATAACTATTACATTAGTATTGTTTTTCTTTAGTTGGTTAATGGATCAAGCCATGGCGGATGTCACTGGTTCAGGTGCAACTGACTTAACACAGACAAATACTTCAGGCACTAACACCTCAATCTCAGGAGGAATGAACACGGACAGTACCACAAATTACCAAAGTGGTAGCTCACAAGTAACCAACACAACTAGCACTACTAATAATTCAAGCTACGCTGGCGACACAAGAGTCGTACCAAGTGCGAATGCAGCGGCAATCGGCAACATGAATCAAATGGTTTGTACATCATCAGTGTCTGGTGGTATTCAAAAATTCGGCCTTGGTGTTTCAGTTGCAAGTCATCAAAGAGATAAAACATGTGAGTTAGTTTTACTTGCTAAAACTTTGCATTTGATGGGAATGAAAGTTGCGAGTTTGGCTTTACTATGTACTGATGAAAGAATCTTTCTTTCAATGGCTCATGCCTCAACTCATTGTCCTTACATGGGTTTGATTGGAAGTCAGGCTGAAGCACATTACCAAAAGTATCCTAAGTTAAGACCTGATTATGAAACTTACACTAAAGACCTCCGTTACATAGATTCAGTTGATAAAGAAATTGAACAAGAGGAAAACCAAGATGAAGAAGTTATTAATTTCTCTGGCGGTGTGGTTAAGTTTAACAACAATAAGTAAAGCCGATAGCGTAGTCATAGATTATGACACGCCAAATGTTGGAGACGTTCAGACAACTTATACCTATTCAATAGGCAACCCTGCAACTAGTGGAAATCTAATTAGCCAAAATTTTATTGATGGCACTTGGGTTGGTACTATGTTTCCCGACTCAAGTGATTTGGGTAATGAGTCTATGTATATGACAGGTAAGGATGGAAAGTATGCAGAGACTACAATTAATTCAATAGACCATCTTACTTTACAAGAACTCCAGGGTGGTTTTACTAGTGTGTTTGGTGCTGATATTAGATGGTGGAACCCAGTTGAGTCAACCGTTACGATGACGCAAACAGCAACAACAAGTAATGGTGACAGTATAACACAAATTTTATTATTGGAGGATACAACTAACCATAACTATGTTTTTAATCCTTATCAAAATACTTTAATCGTAACTCCAAGCCAAGATATTCTTCACGGCACATTAACAGCACGGTTTGATTTTGATATTATTAATGATGCTCAAGTTAATTACAACAAAGGTCATGCAGGGGTAGATATTAGGTCGCCTTCACTAAATGTAACTTACAATACTTATACCGAAAATGTTGTTGTAGAAACAAAATATTGTCATGAATTCAATCCGCCTCAATGCCCAGGTCAAGATGAAATTGCAGCGGCTGAAGAGCTTATAGATAACCTAGATTACTCTTATGAAACTATCGAAGACACTACAGATATTTTTAATATTAATACTAATATTATTTACGATTATACAGATACTTGGGAACCTGAAGAGTTTGATCTTGAAGTTACTACAGAGATCACAGTCATGGATGAAGACCTTTTTGAAATTGAATACTTTACCACTGACAGTATTCAAATTGATCAGCCAGATGAAATCAACATTGAAGAAGACTTTCAAATCGATTTTGAAATAGAAGAGCAAGTAGTTTTCAATGATGAACTTCCTTTAATTTCTATGAACGAAGAACCAATTGTAGAAGAAAATTTTAACCAAGCAGAATTTATAGAAGAGTATGAACCTGAGTATAATAATCAAGATGATGTCGGAACACAACCGATTGAAGAACCCACCACAGAAACCGTTAATAATGAGGATATATATGTTGAACCTAATGAAGAAATTGTTATGGCTGAAGAACCTGTTATTTCCACAGAGCCTACCCCCTATCAGCCCGAAGAAGAAGTCTACGAAGAAGAAGTCTACGAAGAAGAAATCGAAGAAATTGAAGTCGTAGAAGAGAATGCCATTGAGAATGAACAGCCCGTTGACGAGGAGTTTATCCCAGAGCAACCGCAAGAGACAGCAGAATTGGAAGAGCAACCAATCGAACCAACCTCAGAAGCAGAGCCAGAAGTTATTGACGAACCCGTTGAAGAAGACTTAGCCGAGCAAGAAGAGATAGAGGTTGATACTAAATCTGTACAGATTGAAAAAGCAATTGCTGAGAAGATAAGCGATATTAAGCAACGAGTAGAAGTAACTTTGTCAGTAGTAAGTGAGATTTTAAATCGAGATATTATTCAACAAGAAGTAAGTCTTGCTAGTTACAATGCAGTTAATGAAAGTTTCTTTGAGAACCAATTAGATTTTCCTGATGGTAATATGGATTTCTTTAAGCAAATAGATTTAGTCGGTTATGACTATGAAATATATCAACAACAAGTTTCTTTGGCAGTCGATGACCCTGTGACTGCACATGAGATAAAAATGGAAACATTTAAAATTAAAACAGAAGACGCATATAAAAAATTAATGGAGTTAAAAAATGCAAATAATATCTAAACTACAAACAGTAGGAATGCTTATAGCATTGTTGTCGGCAATCGGAGGTGGTTTTTATACCTGGGGTACATTTAACCAAAGACTAGATGTCATTGAAAAAAAGAAGGTACAATCAATTGATCTTACAGAAATACATGATCGTATTGCAGAATCAGAAGATGGTTTAAGTGATAAAATTGAAGCCTTACAGTCTGACTTACAGGCAATGAAAGCACTAATTAAAATTAATGAAGCTGCCATTAACTACATGGAAGCAAAGTTAACAGAGTTTAAAGCGGAACAAGGCAACCCACTACTAAGATAAATATATGAGAACAATATTAAAAATAATTAATAAGTACGCAGGTAAGATTAATAGTTGGTCTTGGACAAAACTATACGGAAAAAAGCGTACCAATTAATTTTATTTTTCTTGCTTTATATAGAGTTTTTTTTACTCCAAAGTGGTACGCCCTATCAATGAAATCAATGACTTAGGGCATAAACCAGAGGTTTTTCAGTCCTTTGCTCTACCAACTGAGCTATCGAGCCGTACTAGAAAACTGCGAAAAATTAATTAGGGCGTACCACTTTTAAATTAAAGCGTACCACTTTCCCAAGTATCCATTGCTTTCTTTGCCATCTTATAATTTCTCGGCAAGTAAGTTTCAAGTATTCTTTTAGTAGACTCAAGACTATGACCAGATACAGCCGAGATCATAATATCATTTACTCCCAACTCAGCCATTTTAACCATTCCTGTTCTGCGTAAATCATGAAATCTTTTTTGCGACAAATTATGTTTGCGTCTAAAGTTATCAAAATCTTTTCTAAAACTCCAGTACGAATTTTGTTGTAACAGTTTATGATGATTGTGTCCTTGTAAACTTTTATCAAGTACAATTTTTAAATCTTTATGTACTGGAAAACCCACCAATTTCCTTGATTTCTTCAAGGTCTTTGCTTGTTGTAAAGATATTTTCTCACCATCATATTGATCTCGATCGAGGTCTAAAATGTCTCCAATTCTTTGGAGCGTATACAATCCCATTAAAAAAACTAAATAGTTATTTGGATGCAAGTCATCTTTATGTTTATGCACTAAAGCTATTTCATCATCTTCCCACCTTTGATCCCTAGGTAGTGTTGCTAACTTACCGTATTTTGCAAACGGATTAATTGGTTGCAACTCTCTTAGTTCAGCTTGATTAAAAAGTTTACGCATAAAACTTAAAATTTTATTAGCTGCATCATTAGATTTAACTTCAGCATAGTCATCTTTAAAATCTCTAACATCTATAGCGGTAATTAAATTTAATTTATAATCACCTATCACTTCCTTTAAAGCCTTACAAAATTTTTTATCATCTCGTTGTGAAAAATCACTAAGAGACTTATGATGTTTTGATTTTAGATACCAATCACAAGCCCACCCAACAGTACCATGAGTGGTAGCGTCAGCAAGACTGCTATCGATTGCGGTATACATTTTATGAAATTGTGGATGGTCTGGTGAGACTGAAATTCTAGCGTGATATTTTTTATCACGAAAATAGTAATAGTCTTTTTTAATTATTTTTTTAGATTTTTTAGAACGAGATCGTCTAGTTATTATTTTTAAGTATGGATAGTTTATTTTCATAGTGTTTTTTTAAGCCACTATCCCGCTGAATTGTGTCATTGTCTAGCCAAGCCTCGACTTTTTTTATGTCGTAGCGGTTAACAACCAGCTCTAATTTAGGGAAGCCAACAGCCTGTAAACGGTGTTCTTTGGCCAAAAAATTGGGATAACTTAGCCCTAAATATGTAGCAATTTCTTTTTTATTTTTTAGCCTCTGATTCATTTTTTTTGGTTTTGGTTTGCATTTGCATGTGATTAATCCATAAATCAAGAGTGGCTTGACTTACAGTTGTAATAAATGGCAAGGTATATTCAATATCTACAAGGGGTACATCTCTTATTATAGACAATTGATTGTCTTCTGGATTTCCAATATCATCTCCATTTTGAGCAAAAAGTAAATCAACTTGATCTGTTTTTTTAGTGGGGATCATAGAACAATAAATTAAACCTTTATAATATTTTCTTTGATCTTTAAATTTAACAATTGTCCAATTATGTATTGATGCTTTGTAAATTTTAGTACCAGGAAAGCACTCACCCATTTGCCCAACAATTGAAGTACCTGTGTATCTTGGTGATCGACTGTATAACCCATACCACTTAGAACCAAGATCATCATTAATAGAAGAATGATTTAATCCAGCTATAAATTTAGGTAGTAACATTGTTGGATGTTGATTGGGTTCCAATGAACTAATTGATGGGTCATTAATCTGTGAATACCAATTACCAAGCATTGGTATCTCTACATATAAATCTCTGTCGTAAATTAGATTAAGTAAAACCTCATCTTTTTTCTCAACAGGCATTACACTCTTATATTCTTCCCAATCTTTTCTATATTGAGGAAATTTAGTAAATACTTTTTTTATAACAGCGATTGTAGTGGTGTGACCTTCTCCAGGCTCACGATATTCTTTTTGAATATTATATAAAGTTTTGACACTGACCCCAGTTTTAGAAGCTATATCATTCAGCTTCAAACCTTTGTCAGTTTGAATACGATCAATAATGAAATAAAAATTATCTTCAGGTCTTCGCAAAACGTATTCACCGTCTTTGTTAAAGTACGCTCCAACACCAACCGTCTCGTTATCCATAATATTCCTTGGGGGTATTTCTAGAGTTTTACCTCTATCAGCACCCTTTAGAACATTTAAAATATTTTTTTTCAACATAAAATTTATTAGTATTTTTTAACGTCATATTCCTAGATCATAATTGTAAACACTGTCAAGTATTAAATTCAATTAAATATAGTTTTTTATAATTAAATTAATTTAAATTAATTCTTGTATGATTTATATTTTTACTGTAAACGTTGCATTCAAGGTTCGAGTATGCTTCGAATCGACAATATTATAAGGCAGATTATTTAGTTTCTATATCCGAGCATACCTTCCAGTTATTATATAGTCTGCCTACATTAAGGAAGGTAAAATAATGCAAAATGCTCAAAATCAGTCAAATTTAACCCTAGAAATACTAGATGATTTGACTCAAAACCCCCAAGGCTCAGTAAATCTAAATACTAATGATTTAATTGAGCTACAATCACAAATCAAAGGCACTGCCGATTACACAAAGCTAAAAAGTTTACAATTTCAGGATGTTTTGTCCAGACTTTTTAATACTCAAGCAGAGAGTGCGAGAGCAGCTAAAAATACTATTGGCCAAGTATCTTGGAATGACCAAGAAAACCCTCAAGTATCTATATCAGCTTCTAGCCCTGTTGCTATTAAGTGGGATCATAAAGCCATGTTAAAAGTGGTTAATCAGATAGATGACAAAGCTATGGAGTTTCTTCAGCAGTTATCTAAATGTGGAGTCACGGTCAAGATAGAAGTATCTGAGACTAATTGGACTAAACTTAAAGCAAGTGACGAACCATTAGCTAAAGCCGTTAGAGGATTTTTAGAGCCTCATCGAACTATCGTTGAGAAATCAACTTCTTATAAATTAACTGAAAAGGATCTAAAATCATGAGCGGATATTCAATAATCACGCCTGATCAACGAGCGGAACACTTGCAAAGCCAGGGACCGAAAATCTTGTTAACAGGCCAATATGGTATAGGGAAAACTTATACCATTCAAACCATCCCTAAACATATGAAGACTATTGTACTTGATATTGAGAGCGGATTAATGACAGTGAACCAATGGTTAAGAACTGAAGGCGGTAACCATGTGCAAACAATTAAGATCGCAGAGTTTCAAGACTTCTTAGATATAACTGTTTTAGCATGTGGGCCAGATAAATCAGCACATCCATCAAGCCCAATGTCACAAGCACATCATGATCATGTTATGCAACAACGTGCAGCTTCTGGGTTTAATGTTGAAGCAGAGAAAAAAATGTTTCAAGACGCTGATGTTTTTTTCATTGATAGTATTAGTGATCTAACTAAACGTGCATTTGCCCACCATAAAGCCCTAGAGACATCAAATAATATGATGCGAGTTTACGGTAACATGGCAACAGATGTATTAAGTGCGTTACGTCATTGGCAACACAATCACGAAAAGACCGTTATATTTTCATGCAAATTAAATACTGAGGAAGACGATTTAGGTCGTAAGTCTTATGTAATTGAAGCTGAAGGTAGACGGATTAAAAACGAACTTCCGGGAATCGTTGATGAAGTTATTACATTAGCGTACATCCCAATGAAGCAACAAGACGACACAATGAAGGCAACAAGAGCCTTTGTTTGTACTAGCCCCAACCCTGGAGGGTATCCTGCGAAAGATCGTAGTGGTCGCTTGGAGGGAATTGAACAGCCTTCATGGGAAAACTTGTTCAAAAAAATGAGTGGAAATAGCGGAGCAGAGAATACAGTAAGCACTACCAAACCAAACTCTGCCCCTAAAGTCACCAAAACCAAAGGAGACTTGTATGAATAATACATTTAATACCGATTTTAGTAAAGCCACTATGACGGCTCATGCTGAATCTAAGAACCAATTCTTGAAAGAGAATAATATAGTCATGGAAACTAATGAACGTAAAGCCCTACCAGACGGTACTCCCGTTGTTTTAGGCATTGCGGTCAACCTAAAACACATCGCAAAACAAGTGGAAAACGGTGTGAAAACTCAAGATAATGCTTACCTTAGTGGAGCTGGAACATGGCAAGTGCCTTTTACTATGACTGTATTAAGTCATGGGAATGCACAGTTAATGAATTCCTATCACCCTATCCAAAGCGATCTTGGGGACAAGCCAACTTTGGAAATGTTTAATGCTATTGATCAAGGATCACAGCAAACACATTATCCAAAGATTCTAGATGCTATAAGAAATGGTACATCAGGTAGCCCAGCAAATAATTATGCGGCTAAGTACAAAAAAATTCTGACTCATTTAAGAATGAGTGAGACTTTTATTGGTGATGTATTATCTTCCGCTAACAACGTCATGAACGATGGTTCAAACAATGCAGTGTTTAATCTCGGTGATGACGGATTTATGGCAATGAACGGACTTGAGTTTGCAGCAATTCTCAAACTAGAGAAAAGCACAAACCTTGATTATCCTGATGATAAGAATTCTGTTAAGAAGGTTATACTTCCTAACGATCCTCAATATCAGACAATCATGGCAAGTCGTCAACCTAATCTGAAAACTTTTTTACCAAGGGATGAAGCTGCTGAATTCAATGCAACTGACTTAGGTAAACTAGACCAACAGGTTAATGAAGCACAACCTGCTTCGGGTGGCGATTGGGGTCAACCTTCTTGGCAACAAGAAAGTTACAGTTCATAAAATAAATTAAGGGGCGTAGGAATTTTTGGGGTTTTTTGTTCATCCCCCTCCTTTCACCTACGCCCTATCACGGAAGAAAATATAATGGCCGACATTATCGATTTTAAAAAAGAGAAAGCTAGACGTGCTAAGTCAAGATCTCAAAGTGATATTTTGGAGTTCTTACAAGACGCTGGAATTAATCTAGAAGTATTAGAAGTTCAACTTGATGACGGCAGTGAATTTACATTTGAGCCAGAGGATAGTAATGATTCTTAGACCTCGCCAAGAAGAATCAGTAACCAAGTGCATTGATGCACTTAATACAAAAGGTAATACCCTTTTGGTAGCAGCGACAGGCTATGGCAAAACTGTAGTGACATCAGATATTATTGGTAAAATGAAGTCAGATAAGACTTTAGTTATCCAACATCGTGACGAACTCACGAACCAAAATTTAGGTACATTTAACAGAATTAATCCAGGGATTCCAACAAGTATAGTCAACGGTGACAACAAAGATTATAGCGGTAATGCTATTTTCACCATGGCACAAACTATGAGCCGTGAGAAAAATTTATGGAACCTACCACCAATTGATTTGTGTGTAATTGATGAGGCTCATCATGCAGCTAGTGACAGTTATTTAAAAATTATTGAACACGCTAGAACCTTAAATCCAAAAATGAAAGTGTTCGGAGTTACCGCAACACCTAATCGAGGTGACGGTAAAACACTCGGCACCATTTGGAACAATTGTGCTGATCAAGTTCACATCGGTGAATTAATTATGACTGGTTTATTAGTACCGCCAGTGACCTATCAAATCGACTTAGGTTACAATGATAAATTAAAAGAAGTTAGACAAACTATGAACGACTTCAACATGCAAGACGTTGAAGACATCATGAATAAACAAGCACACAACAAATCAGTGGTGAAACATTGGATGGATAAAGCTGGTGATCGTAAAACAATTATCTTTTGTTCAACTGTAGCTCACGGTGAAAGTGTTCTAGATGAATTCATGAATAGCAATATTAATGCAGAGTTAATCACAGGTGAGACACCAGAAGCTGAGAGGAAAGAGATCTACGAAAATTATGACTACGGTAATACCCAAGTTCTAATTAGCGTAATGGTTTTGACTGAAGGTTTCGATAGTCAGCCGACAAGCTGCGTTATTCTACTTCGGCCTTCATCATATAAATCAACTATGATTCAAATGATTGGCCGAGGTTTGAGAATTGTGGACCCAGAAAAATTCCCTGGTGTCGATAAAAGAGATTGTATCGTGTTAGACTTTGGTATTTCTTCATCCCTACACGGTACATTAGAGCAAGAGGTAAATTTGCTGGCGGTCGACAAGAAGGACAAAAATAGCTCCCCTCACAAGACCTGTCCTGAATGTTCAGCAGAAGTGCCTCTTGCATCGTTAGAGTGTCCGCTTTGTGAGTACAGTTTTCAAAACAAACGCATCCAAACTATGGGTAAAGAAATTGTAGTTGATTTTAAAATGCGTGAGGTTGATCTATTAAAACAATCACCATTTTTATGGGTAGATCTATTCGGCCAGGATGACACATTTATGGCTACAGGCTTCGATTGTTTTGCCATGATGTTACAGCTAAATCCTAAAACATGGTGTGCAGTAGGTCGAGTAGAAGGGCGCCAAGCATTTAAATTATTCGCGGGCGAAAGATTACACGCATTAGCAGTGGCAAATGATTTCATGTGTAAGCACGAGCATAGTGACTCAGCTAAAAAAACTCGGTCTTGGTTAAAGCAACGACCAACTGACAAGCAACATAAAATTTTAAATAACAAATATTTATTTGACTACTCAATGACTAAGTATCGAGCAACAGCTTTGATCAAGTGGAAGTTTTACGGCTCTCTCATAAGAGATATTGCACTATTAGAGGGTCGCAGGGTTGCATGATCGAAAAGAAAAAAGCAAGAGGCGTACATATACCTTGGAAAGTAAAACAAAAGGTATTGGAAGAGAAAGTGAATCTATTGGATTCAAGGTTCAGACAATCTTTAATCACGTTCCAAATGGTTATTCATTCGGTCATTGAACGTAATAAAGATTCAGAATTGAAACCAATTCTTGAAGCTGCATTAGATGATAAAATTTATCGTTCTGATGCTTTGGTAAGGAAGATGATTAAAGACAAGACAGTGGTTGGCGAGTGTAACTTATGTTCAATCAATTGTTATGGCACTGAAGCCATGCCAAGAAAAATGTCTTTCCCATGTGGTTTGGTTAAGTGTCCATATGAAGAAAGTAAAAAGACACAACCAATAAAAGAAGCAGACGCATTAGAAACATTATTACAAGTAAAGAGAGATTATTATGACTGACGATATGGTGAATCATCCACCGCACTACAAACAAGGCGAAATAGAATGCAAAGATTCAATTAAATCAATGCTCGGTAACGAAGGCTACTTAAATTACTGCCGTGGGCAAGTACAAAAATATACTTGGAGAGCGCCTCACAAAGGTAAGCCGATTGAAGATTATAAGAAAGCACAATTTTATCTCCAAGAAATAATAAATTTATTACAAGGAATTAATTAACCATGACGAAAGGAAACAAAATGATCAAAATAACTTTAGAGGAATACAACACATTGAAGAACGAGAACTCAATGTTAAGACGACAAATCGTTGAAGAGACTAAGGCACGTTATGTGACTTACAGTCGTATGCAGTATTACATTGAAAATCAATCAATCGTACTACGCAAAATTGGTCGTTGGTTTAAGGGTTTCTATTCATGAAATTTAACACGAACTATTCCCCAACCCCTGGTGAACTTTTTAATAAGAAAGTTGCACTAGCCTTAGACACAGGGATAGAAGCTAAAAATAAGAAGCAGACAAGGCGTAAATACTTAGGCCCATCAGCTATTGGGCGTGATTGTCAACGTGAGGTGCAGTACGGCTACATGGGTCAGCCCAAAGATTTTGATTTCCAAGGTAAGACTTTAAGAATTTTTGATTTTGGTCACAAGTCAGAGGAACTTATGGTGGATTGGATGCGCACCGGTGGCATTATTTTACAAGATGTTAATCCAAAGACAGGTAAGCAATGGGAGTTCACTCTTAATGTTGGTAAAGAAGGTAAAGTATCTGGTCACTGTGACGGCATTATCAAAGGCATTGAAGATTGGGTACAAGACCGAGACACCATAGAGCAATACATGCATGGGTTTCCATGTTTATGGGAAGCCAAGTCAATGAAAAATTCCAAGTTCAATGAGTTTAAGAAAAAAGGCGTGAAGCAAAGTAACTTTGGTTACTATGTACAAGTGCAGCTCTACATGGCCTTCATGAAATTAACTGACAATCTATGTTGGTTTACTGTCGTCAATAAAGATACGGCTGAAGTTTGGCATGAGTTTGTTGGTTATGACGCTGAAGTCGCTCAACAATATTCTGATCGAGCCTTTGAAATTATTACTGCCACTGAACGTGGCGAACTATTACCCAGAAGTTTTAATGATCCGTCTTACTTTCAATGTAAGTGGTGTGACTATCGTAAAACTTGTTGGGGTGAACGAGCAATTTAACAACCAAAGAAAGAAAACCAATGCAAACAACACTTCAAGAACCTTGGCGCAGACATGGTGTAACTGTCAAATGCCTACATGAGACAGGTAAATATTATATTAACGCACAGTACCGACCTATGCCTGATGGCAGATTAATGTCGGTTAAAATCTTCCATAAATACCAAGAAGATATCAATAACAAAGGTTCTTATGTTGCAGTCTTTTCATCTTATTTAACTGAGATGATACAAAAATTTCAAGATCCAACGGCAGGGTTAAGAGAGATTGCAGAGAGAGAACTAAGAAGAACTGACGGCACCGCTATGACTATTGTTGGTCACGTTGCTGATCATTTATTAACTGATTATTATTTGGAGAAACCATTATGAAAAAAGTAGATGCAGCTGAGAAAACTTTAGAGAAAGTATTCGCAGCTATGAATAAACATGTACAACCACTGATCGATAAACATGTAGATAAGTGTACCAATGACGCTGAATTATTGCGTGATCAATTACAGATCTTGGGTAACTTTCATTCAGGAGTAGTAAAACAAATTTTAGATATTTTTGATAAATATGAAGATAGTTTTCAAGGCAACAGTGACGCAGCTTTCAATGAATTTATAGATGGCAACATTGCATTAGCAGTTTTACCAACACCAAAAAAAGATAAGGGCAACTAAAAACATGGTGCCAGAGGATGAATACGGTTGGTAATGCAAGGTTTTAGAAGAGATTTTAGTCAACCTACTAAGATAGATACTGACGCAATCAAGTTGTACTTGGAAACTTTGTACGGCTATTGCGAAGGATTTATTCCAATTCGTATGTTTATGGAGAAGGGAGTTAGTGGCACGGCTCACTACCAACAATTACATTGGATCCCCACTACTAATTTAGAAGTTATGCACGAACAATTGCGACCACTAGTTGAGCGTGGGCGTAACTTTAAAATGGGAGTCTATGTTATCCCTGGTACGGTAGCTGCAAGGGATCAAGCTAAAGCTACTGATATTATTAACTATCCATGTTTTGTCGTTGATATTGATAGCGGTGATATCGAAGCCTCAAAAAATTATATTATCGCCCAACTCGGTCAACCAAGTTTAGAAATATATTCTGGTGGAAAAACGGAAGACAATATTTACAAGCGACATTTATATTGGAAGTTAACAGAACCTGCGAGAGGTGCAGATATCACTCGTATAACTTCAGCCCAAAAATTAGCAGCTCAAAAGATTGCAGCGGATCCTAGTTTTGGATCAGCCCACCAACCTATTCGTCTTCCCGGAAGTGTACATCAAAAAAATAATAAAGCGTCACAAGTGCGTATCGCTAATCATTCAACAGTTGAATACGAGTTGGAAGAATTAATTGATAGCGTTAACAACATGGCAATCATGCCAGGGATACAAGTTAATGAAAAAACTTTAGGTGATAAAAAAACTCCGATGCAAGATTTTTATACTGAGCAAGTATACGAAGGTGCAGAAGCAGGCGAAACTAGATTTGAAGCTATGGGTCGAGCGATTGGGTGGAGTTTAACTCGACACTTCGAAGGTCATTGGACATTAAAAGAAGCATGGGATGATGTAGTTGGTTACAACCAAACCAAAGTCAATCCACCATGGGAATTAGAACGAGTTAAAAAAGATTTTGATCGTATTTTTCAAATTCATTACGACAAACATGGAGCGCCTAAAGTTAAAAAAGAGCAAGTTGCATTAGACGGTGACGATTGGGCGGATATTGTGGATGACGATACTCCACTCCCACCAGAAATCATTGAAGGATTGTTGCGTGAGGGTGAGTTTATGGTTATCGCTGGGCCACCGAAATCGCAAAAATCATTACTCATGCAAGAAATGGCATATTGTATCGGCACTGGAAATAAATTACTCAACCGTTTTGATGTACCAATACCGCAACAAGTGGTAGTCGTTCAAGCAGAGATGTCAAAAGCCCAGCTCTCAGCAAGATTAAGAGCCGTGAAAGTCAACCCGGCCGAGAAAGCATTGTTGAAACGCAATGTTAAATTCACTTATCGATTTACTAAAGTGTTAGATGACGAAGGTTCTAAGGATGTTAAAGATTGGGTCGATCGAAGCTGCGGTAATGATTTACCCCAAGTCATTATCTTTGATCCATTATCTAATATCTTCGCGGGTGACGATGAGAATTCTAACGTGGAGATCATGAAGTTTATTCGAGATCGGCTTTGGGTCTTACGAGATCAAATTAATCCTAAAGCTGCTATCATTCTTATTCATCACTCGAACAAAGTTAATCGAAATCAGATGATGGAGAACCCATTCCTCGCAATTCGTGGGGCTTCAGCTATCCAAGGGTCGTATGATGTGGGCTTATTTATCACGAAAACAAGCGAAGATACGCAAGATCGTAGACTATTTTTCCAAACACGAGCAGTTATGGAGCCAAAACCAATGACTGTTTTCTATAATGACGGTCATATGTGTGATCGTGGTGACGCATTTGATCGAGATTCTGGTGTAAATATCACGGATGACATGAGTATGGATCGATTTAATCAAGTCAATAAGTGCCTAGGGTTGCTATTTCGAGAAGCAAGTAAGGGTAAATATTACAATAAAAATCAATTTGCGTTGAAATTTTCAGACAAATATCGTCTGGGTGGAGCGTCTACTATCAAGCGAAATCTGTCAACCTTACTGACCCAAGGGTGGATTATGTTGTTTGACGGAGAGCAAGTTGGTGAGAAAATTATCAAAGGCGGTAAGTTTCTATGTATCAAAGATATGCCTGTTTGGGACAATGCTACCAAGGGTATCAAAGCCAATATGACTATTCGACCAACCCATTTTGTTAACGGTGGCACGGGAGAAGTTCAGCCAGTTGGAGGAGAAGAGCTGGATCCAAAAGGCAATGTAAAATGGATGGTGAGTGAGTATGATTTTGAATAGCCATTCAGGATTTGGGGTTCAAGATGATCTGAACATCTTAAAAGTTGGCAAATTTAAGATGTCCATGAACATCTTAAATGGTCTTAACTCGTTGAATTTACTAACGAATTCGGAGCGTTAAGATGATCATTGAAAGTTTAGGCGTGAACATCTTTAAGTCGTTGAAATATATAACGAATTTAAGATGGTAAGATGTTCCTCTTATAAATAAGAGAGTGCTAAAATAAAAATTTTAGCGCCTCTCTGATAACATGGAAAAGGCAATTATGAAAAAAAAGAAAAACAAAAAAACCAAAAAGAAGTTTGTTCCTGGCCGAGATATAGGTACGCCAGAGCTACAATTAAAAAGAGCTTTGTTGGTTGGCCCTGGCGATCCTAGCTTTGCGGAATCTGCAATTGGGGTACTTTTTGCTCGTGGTTTGATTAATGAGTATCATTTAAAAGCTGGTCAACAATACTGCAATCTAAGACGTAAAATCTTTGGTTCAGTTCACCCCAATACCGCAGACTTGATCGGCAGCTCAAGAGGTCTTGGCTTGATTGATGAGGAAACTGAGATCCGAGTTCGTTCTAGATATGACCACGCTAAGAATTCTTTGCTTGATTGTGGTTCCATTATCCAAGTAGCGGTCGATAAGATTTGTATTTACGATATTATGCCACTTGCCTTAATTAATAGCCCTAGCCTACACAGAAAGCAGCTTCACAACCTCAAAAAAGGCATGAATGCTCTCTGCTCGGCTTTAGGTATCTAAAATAAGAAAATTAGTATAATTAAGATCGATTGAATAATTACTTCTTCCATACGTTCTCCTCTACTAAAATGTCAATTTCATTTTCTGCATTTTCGAAACAACAACTATCTTCACTCATACATTTAAAATCACACTCTAACATTCGACCTAGTAAATCATGAACTGCATATGCTCTAGTTCCATAGCTATTATATGGAAAATCTACCGTATCTTGTTCATCATCGGTTAAAGTATGCCAAGCTAGATATTCTTTATCTGCTTTTTGTTTATAAACTTTTATGTGATAGCCTTTATAGTGTCTAATATTAACTAATTCCATTATACCTCCTCCAAATCATCTAGTTCTAAACCCTCAGATAAATCATCACATATTAGATTATCGGCATGATATTGTATAACCTTGCCGTCATCATCTTTTAGCATATTACCGTCACTATCCATGCGACAAAAAGTTATCGAGTAACTAGTGATATTAGTATAAGTGTGATCATCTCTTAATTTATCAATTTCATTTTCATTCATTGCATTATACCTCCACTATTTTTTTGAGTAGCAACATGAAACTCTACCCAATTTTTTAAACTCAAATCGGTAAAATTAATCCAACTATTAATAGCTTCAAAATATTCATTGGTTGGGTAGCTATATTGATAAATCTCATTATCATTTTCAACAAACAAGTAATTACCTTTTACATATAAATCCTTGTCGGTTAATTTCATGCCGTGATAATTATTAGTTAACACGCTACGAATTTGTTTTAGATTTTTCATTCTTTTTTCCTTTCACCTTAGTTACTGTTAGTTTTTTTTTCTTTAAAGGCGAATTAGCAATCTTAGCACTAATTCTCTTATTTGGGAGGGGTACTAACACTAACCCCCAACCAAAATTGCTGATCCTCGATGACTTATGTGAGAAAAATTTCATAATATTGACCTCGAAACATTAAATTCCTTATCTTTGAAATAAATTATGCCTTCTTCATCATCTACATGAGCAATCTTATTCACTTGCAATTCTTCATAAGTACAAGTGCCTTTGATTGCCCAATTGGTATGTCGGTATTTTCTTTTACAGATCATATCGATTTCAGTTTTATTTTTTTGTGACTTCATTTAACCACCGTTAGTCTAGGTTCAACTTGCTCAAAAAATGTTGGCTCTTGACCACGTTCAATTCTTTGTAATTGATATTCAAGGTTCTCCATTAAAGAAGCACGTTGTAAGAAACTCTGATCGGTATACCAAACTTGGTCACCATTAGAAATTTTAGCTGAATAAAAAACATAATCCTCAATGATTAATTCTCCGTCAGCATGTACGTTAGATCTAAATCCTTTATCATTATGAAGTTTATCCTCCATATCATTTTTCATTATTTTCCTTTGGTCTTCCGTAGCGTTGTTATACATACGTTCTATTATTTCTATTTTAAAATTATTCATGGTCTTGGTTCCTCTCGTTATTATTAATAAAATGATCTGCGATGGCGGATGAAATAATCCAAACACCGTAAATTATACCTAGTGTTGGTAAAAAAATTAAAATTTGGGCTATGTGAAATTCCATTATTTTAATTTTTCTAACTCTTTAGTTATTAAAAAGATTTTTTGCTCTAAAAGATTTACTTGGTGTCTTTTTAATTTGGTTTCATCAAGTAATTTAGAATTTACTGATTGCTCAACTTGACGGAAATATTCTTCCTCTTTAGGCTTTGCATACAAAACTAAATGATCAGCATTACTAGAATTAACTGAATGCGACCAACTACCTTTATCCATTCTACCTTGTGTATAATGTTCCCAATAATCTCTATTTAGATATTTACGAAACGATTTAACAAAGGCTATACCTTCCTCATTATTAGGAATAGCTTGAAGTAAATATTTACCCTCACCATGACCTTTGGTTTTTAATTGCTCAACTCTTTGTTTAAAAGTTTTCATTGTTCCTCGCTTTCTTTGTCATTTTGAATTGTCAATTCTACTTGTTCATCAACTTCAATTATTGTTTCATACTGACAACCATTTAAATTATTATTTTCTAAATAATAAAATCTTAAATCTTTATTTTGATTACAAGATTTTAGTTTTTTTATTAATTCTTTAACTTTCATTTTGCCTCCTTGATTAATGTTTTAAATGCTTCTTCGATTTCTTTTTGGTATTCGAAGTCAGTGCTAATGCAATCTTCAAAGTAACCCTCAATTACATGACGAATAATTTTGATAGCATCCATTTTAATTTCATTTTGTCGCTCACCTTGATCGATTGCTGTTTGTTTAATACTTCTTTCTTGCGTAATATTTATTAAGTCTGTCATGCTTCCTCCTTTATTTCTGATATGTCACTTCTGTTTATTTCAAACAAATGACCACATGCATTATTATATTCTTGAATTAAATTTTCTATAAACTGCTCTTTGTTATCGGCTTGTCTAGTAGGA
>Ga0209634_1000721_pt1 | contig 25137 bp, 43 predicted proteins | sample LinPmetageLP40_FD_184043 | JGI IMG/M metagenome (GOLD analysis project Ga0209634, IMG submission 184043) | Marine viral communities from the Pacific Ocean - LP-40 (SPAdes) (version 2) | ecosystem: Environmental > Aquatic > Marine > Oceanic | place: Pacific Ocean | collected 2010-08-26 | reverse complement strand
AGCGCCCTCAAGGTTAGCGCCCTCAAGGTTAGCGCTCTGAAGGTTAGCGCTCTTGCCCTTCTTTCGTCCGCTTTCGATCCATAGCTTGTGCTGGTCGAGAATGACTTTCAACTCTGTCGCATCCATTGCTTCTCCTTACCCTTGTAACATAGCCCGGCGATCACAGGCTGTCAAGGACTTTCTGTGCTCTCCAACACGAGTTTCTTAACGACTTTCTTTAAGCCCGGATTGATGTGAAGTGCGTGGGGCATTAGGACGTTCCTAATGTAGTTGCGCCTGTAACGATAGTCACCATTACTGGGATCGTTGACGGTTGGAACGTCTTTGCGAATGCACCACATCGTAAAATCTCGCTTTTCTGTTGTGATAAAGGGGCGAATAAATTGATCTCGCTTATGCGGAATCAGGTAAGTCTTGCCATTGAGTGCAGTAAAGAGATAGTTCTCGACCTGATCATCAAGGTGATGTGCCGTGACAATGGGCGAAGTTGTTGCTTCTTCAAAAAACTTGTAACGCTTTTCTCGCCACCACGCTTCAGGGGAAACGCCATCGGGCATCTCTTCCTCACATCTTCCGACGACGATGGTTAGTTTGTGCTCGATGCAATAACCGCGAACAAGAGCCTCTGCCTTTGGAGCATAAGGTGTGCCGTGGTTGTAATGCAACACAACAACATCATGAGCCCTGCGAAGAAAGTCGAGGGCTGCCATAGAGTCAATGCCGCCACTTACAGCGACAGCAACTCTTCTTGGGATCTTACCTGTGATGTGAATCATTCGTTCTCTAGTGGTTGGCGAAGCTTACTTGATGGACGAGGTAAGGATGCATCTTGCCCTTGATGTAAACCTTCCACTTTTGTGGAAAAACCTCTTCCATCAAAATCCCCTTCAGGTTCACGTACTGAGGGTAGTCAATGTGAGAAAGTTTAACAAGGTCACCGACTTTCATTCTTCGTTCTCCTTATCAAGCAATCTATCATAGAACCTATTACAGCGCCACTCGGAGATCTCATAAAGACCCTTGTAGGTCTTGATCGCTCCCCAAGCAGGAATAAAGGCAGCAATTGCTCCGATTGCAAGCCCGAGAGTAAAAGAAAATAGATCAATCATTAGATTACCTCAAAGTCTTTGCCTTCCCAAGCCTCGGCTTCCCCAATTGGCTGACCAAGGAAAGCAATAATAGGATCGCCATCCTCGTCAAAATCAAAAACAAGAGCCTTCATTCCGCCATGGCGGTGCTGAACCAGATCTCCAATCTTCATTTTTCGTTCTCCAATACAATTGATGTTTCGTAGCTGTAAGGATAAGACTTGATCTTCATCTTGTTCATCTTCAAAAGAATGGCGAAGATCTCATCAAGACAATCAATAGCAGAATCTTTATCAAGAGTTTCACAGTTTCTTAGGTGGTTTATACTGTTTTGTATACTCTGCAAATCATTTGTTTTAATCATTCTTCGTTCTCCTTGAGGGTTTCAAGCCACGTTTCGTGAGCTTTGCCACACGCTCTGGCATAGTTGATAATGTCTGCGGGGGTTTGCTCTGCTGATGTGGCTATGACGCAAGCGGCGCCCGGTAGATAATTCGCTTTGCCGCTGGTGAGGTTGTTTCTCGCGTCAACCTTCTCCTCAATGGTGTCAATCCTCATCCGAGTGGTTGTGACGATCCCAGCGATAATGAGGAATCCAATAGCTGTAAAAACCTGTGGAATTGTTTTCATTCTTCGTTCTCCTTATTCTTATAATTTAGCCTGTCATCAGACAGTTGTCAAGTCACGAAATGTCACGCTGCTTCGTATTCCTGCCTCCTCATCCTTTGTAGTTGACAGCAGCGAGAACACTTGCCATCGTCCATCCACCAAGTAAAGTGTCCACATTCCATAATGGTGGGGCCAAGAGCGTCAAGCGCTGGCTTGCTGTAGTAACAAGATGCCGCATTGTGCCCTTCGTCTCCACAAACAGAACAAGTGACAATCTTTTTCTTTTCCTTTTTGAGTGGCTTCCAGTTCTCGTCGCAAAGCGTCTCTTCGTAATCTCCATCGCCCTGTTCGTTCTCTTCGATCTTGGCGATCTTAACGGAAGGCTTTGGCTTTGTGCCGTCTTTGTGCGGACAATTACGTTTATCGTGACCAGACTGCCCACAGCCGCCACACCGACGCCCGCCTTCCTTGGCTTTTTTTACCGAGGGCTTGGTGTCTTCTATCTTTTTGTCAGGACAGGTTGATCGGTAATGGCCCGTCAAGCCGCAACTTCCACATTTTCTCACAATTTCCCCATAGCGCAAGAGTAATTATCGATCGTCCAGTAGACTTTCTTGATGCCTACATGCCCCATCGCTTGGTGGCACATAGAGCACGGCTTGCTGAGCCTAAACCCTCCATCCTTGCCGACTCGACACACATAAATTGAGGCACCTTCTGTGATGCTTCGTTCAATGCCAAGAATCGCCCCCAACTCCGCGTGTAGTGTTGGGGTGCCGTTGTGCTCCTTACAAAAACGAGAGCCAAATGAGACAAGTCGGTTCTTGTTACAAGAAGTGTTGATCACAGAACCACCCTTTACAAGGACAGCGCCGTGCTTGTAGTCTTCCTGAGAAGAACAATAGGCAATCTTTCGTGCGATGTTAAAGTAACGCGAGTTGCGACCTCTATAGGCCATAACCCGCTCGATCAGCGGGCCTTCATCGTATTCCTTCGGTGGCTTAGACATTGTTCTCTCCTACACCAATAAGATAACCGACAGGGCACGAGCCGTCAAGCGGTTATCATCATAGACTTTTGAGCATTTTTGTGTGGTGCCAGCAAGTCTTCTTGTGATACCACTTGCAGGGTTTGTCGCTGTAATCTGATGGTGCCTTGGCCCACCTAACAAGCGAAAAATCTGTCTTTGGTGTAAGAATCTTATTTCCATTTTTAAGATAAGAATGGGCTCCGTTGTAGCCCCAAAACTCTTTTAGCAATTCTTTTGAAACTCTGTGCTTGCTGTCTCTGATGTTCTGAATTATGCTGTCTCTAAGATCTGCTCGTAGAGCCCAGAGCACAGAACTATGTTTCTCTGAGTCTTTAAAATAGTAATTTGGGTGCGCCTTATCATAAATCACAAGCCAAGCGTCTGAAAGATCAAACTCGGCGAAATCATTAATGTCTTTAACTCGGTCCAAAACAAGCCCTTGGCCTTTTACTTTGCGCCTGCCCATACAGACAAGTGAACCGGTTTCAATTTTCCTCGACATTCAACCTCCGTTTGCTTTGCTGATGACCGATAAGCCATCATGCAACATGTGTAAAATTTGATGTGTTTCAGTGTCCATTCTTATCACCACCACATTTAATGGATCTGCGGTGGAGACTTCTATAACTATTCCCTTGGCCCACACGGCATCTACTGGAAAAACACCGCCTTCCTCATCGGCTTCAAAAACTCGGTAGTCTATGATCCATTTAACAAGATCGCCGGGGGAGAGGTGTTCCACATAGTAAGTATGCTACTCTTCGGCTGAAAGCAGCATTACTTGTAGTTCGTCAAAGCCGCCGACAATGAATTCCTCTGAACCATCTTCGTCAAAAGACAGTTCTGTAATGATTGGATAGGTGTTCCATCTCCATCTATTTTTGATGTATTCGCGGTATTGCTTTGACCAATCCATCATCACCCAGGCGTAGTTAATGTTTTTATCCATACATAACGCTTGTGCGCGTAGGCACGAGGGGCAATCAGAGACGCCATAGATTATGTACATTATGCACCCCAATCGAAATTGTCTTCGTCATCCCAAGTCCAAGCGATATCTTCATCTGTGACGTTCTCACAGGCGATGTCAACGCAGTAATCGGTCAGTCCATCGTGGTTGTGGTCAGCCATGCTGCCCTCCTATTGTTTTGGTGTCAGCCCTTATAAAGTAACGCGCTCAGGTGGTGCCGTCAAGGGCTACGGCGTGGGATTTAGTGATTCATCATAAAGAAAGACGATCTCCTCAGTTGAGACGCAAGTGGCCCCAACCGTGTATTTGAAGACGCTTTCATAATCAAGTTTTCGTAGCGCCTTAGCAATGATTGCCTTATCAATGCCGGGCTTAACTTTGATAAAGCGATGCGTTCTTGAGCTTTTCTTATCGAAAGAGCCAGTGTAAACTTTTCCAACCGCTGACCCGTGGGTGCAAATTGCCAAATCTGCGTTCTTTGGAGCGGGAGCAGGCTTTTGGCTCAAGAAGCTGGACATTATTTTAATCATGTCTGTCTTTAGTGACTTGTCAACTCCGAGAGCGATGATCTCATTTGCAACATTGTTAAAGGTTGTCTCTGGAATTCTTACAAATTCAAAGTCATCGCAACTGGTGCTCTTTTTACGGTCCTCTCTTGGCTCCTCTTGCTTCTCCCAAATCTGAAACACTGTTGACACAACCTTGCCCTCTCGTTCAAATCTAAATGTCTCTTCAAGCAGGTCTTCCTGATAAATAAGATGGAAATGCTCTGGGATCTGGCGAATTTGAGTTATCTTGGCAAAAGAAGCCGGAAGGATGAAAGCAATGTAATCGCCCTCTTCGGCACACTTGTGCATGAATTGCTTTGCGAGCTTGCCCATCCGTCCGAAGGGGGGGTTTCCAACGTAAAGCAACTTGCCGTTATTCTTTACCTTGAAATCTTCCTCAAGGAAGTTCTGTAGTTTGACATCGGGGTGTTTTGGTTCAATGTCGTAGGCTTCGTGAACATCCATAGCCTTGAGCCATGCTCCATCGCCCGCAGAAGGCTCTACGACCTTTGTAATGTCAGCAAACCAAGGCTGTCTCTCAATCACTTTTGCAAGTCTTGCGGCGGTCTCAAAGTTAGTGAAAAACTGTTCATTATTTACTTCTTTTCGTTGTGTTGTCATGTTACCTCAGTAGTGGTTTTATTATATCAGGCCGGTGTTCGATTGTCAACGCTATAAACTCATTCTTTCGAGAATCTCAGGGATTACTGAGGACTTTTTGATAGTCCCCTCACATAGTCTAGAAAAAACTCCCCTCTCTCTCATAATCTCGAAACAATCGAACGGCCCCTCTTTAAGAGTGCTCTTCGACTGGATCCGTACTCCTCGGTTAAATGAGGTGGCTTTTCTTCCAGAAATAGAATGACGATTTGTAGATTTAAACATGTTCTTTTTAGCAATTCCGTAATAATCATCGCCATGCTTGTTTGTCTCAGTCATCTCAAGACCTTCTCGTAGATGTCGGATGGGCTTGTCAAAATGATAGACTTTACAATCGGAATCACGAGTAATAATCATAATAATGTTGCCAATTGTCTCTTTGTTATCGGATGGGCTCTTTAGGCAAGAGTGGATATCGCCGGAAGAATCGTTATGGAGGTACACAGGCACACTTTTTCCTTCAAATGTCGAAGAAGTTTTAAGGCTTGCGGCGTCAATAAGGACTAAGGAGGTGGGGGTCTCCTTTTTAAACAGAAACAGATCAGCAGCGGAAAGAGGACCAAAATCAATCTTTGTCAGTCTCTTTAAGCTATCATATGAACTAGCAAATTTTGACAAATTGAAATCAAAATGCCCCTTAAGAGACTCTACCATCTTCTGCGTTAGTAGCTTGTGCGTGTCATCTGAAGCGTTGAAAACTTCGCAGATTTTCACTTCGATGGCAGCACCCGAAACGGCACGAGCATCTGTTAGTTGGCGCCATGTGTGTGACTCTTTCGTAGCACTTTCAATTAAGGACCAGTCAGCCATGACATCTTTGATAAGCATTCTCTTACTCCTTTAGTTTAGTTTTAAGAATTTTCGCTCTGTGTCTTCCTCCTTGCAAGAGAACCACAACATCGCACTTACCATATAACACATTACGCAAAGCTGTCAAGCTTAGTTCGCCCCAGCCTTTCTCTGTCCGCAATAAGACTTGGCTAGCTCCCTTATTGGCTAATTTGACAGCATCGCGGTAAACAGCCGATAGGGAGGAATAGACGCCGTGGAATGTGTCGTCGCCATCAAATAGGCAGTAGGTGTAGATTTTGGTCATTTACCACACGCTTTGCATTTAGACACAAACTTGGCTTTCCTCTCCTTCATTCCAATCTTAATTTTTTTGAAGTTCTCGACCTTATCCTCAAGCAATTTCCCGTTATGTAGAGCCTTAATGCGCTCGCCTGTGTAGGCGCCACACAACACAATTGCTTGTGAGGGCACATAAAGGATGTATTCACCGGGGTGTGGGTAGGCTTCTTCTGTAATGTCGTAGAATTCCATTAATCATCCAAAGTCATTGACTGGTCATAAGACCGGTATTTTAACTTTGTAAGAACATCAAGAAGTTGGTTTCGTCTCAGCAACTTAAAGGCAATGTTCTCGGGGCTGAATTCCATAGCCTCTGTGTCCAGCCCTGCTTGCCTCATAGAACGAATCTTTTTCTTAATGCGGTCAACGTGCGTCATAACTTTTTCAAACTCTCCACGGGCGAACAGGGCGGCAACACCGTTGATTTGCTGCTCTATGTCTGCTGCCTTTTTCTCGGCTGTCTCCAGATCTATGGCACGGTCAACTTGTTCTGGGTGTTGGATCCAATCATCATTCATAACAGAATAAATGCCCGATGAAGTATGACTTTCATTTGTATCCTCAACATAGAGTTCCACATCGTAGTCTTTGATTTTGATGTCGTGTAGTTCATTCCAACGCAAGCGCTTGGCATCGAACATTTCCTTCACCAAGCTCCTGTTGTCGTCTACATCGGTAAAGTCAATAACAATGTGGAGGTCTATATCTGAATACTTAGACCAGTTGTAGTTTGCGAGCGAGCCCGTAAAGCGCACGTCTCGAATCTTTGCTTTGAAAGGTAGATTGTCTACAAAGTCTTTTGCGATTAACAGAAGGCGATTTTTGATTGGTGCCCTCAAGCGATCTTTAAACCAAATCTGAGGATCTAATTGATCATTGATCGAGAAGCCCTCGGGATCAACCTCCAAGGCTTCTTCAAATCTAAGCGAGTCAGTGCCGAATGGCTTGACGTTTTTAGTGTAAGGGCTTCCTGAGCCCTTGTTCTTCAGTCCGCCAGCAGATGTATACATCTTGCCATTCTTGCGGCGCTGACTCTTGTAGCCTTGCTGAGCGGAGTTGCCGGTTATCTGTGATGGCTCCGGTCTCTTGCGTTGATCAACTTTCTTCTGGCTCATTATTCTTTACCTCTCCTGTAGCAGTGTAAATAGTCTGTCGTCCGTCATCATAGGTAATGATTGTCCCATTGGTTGGGTGAGAACTGACGTGGATCTTAATAAAGTCGTCAAAATTATCAAAGAAAGCTATGCTTCCACGCGGGCTCGGAGTGAGCCAGTGTATTACAGTGTGTCCTGTTGCGAACACACAGCCTTCGATCACCACTCCTTCACCAGAGATGCCGGTTTCGTCACTTTGTCGGCAGACAGTGAATGTGGTCATCCCCTGCGGTGCCTTGTTAGTTAGCTTTTTGGGCTTCAGATCTTCCACCTCCGTGCTAACACTAGCAATTGTTTCCGACATTATGCTTCTCCTATTGGTTTTTGTTTCAGCAATTCGTCTATAAAAAAACTATCCAATGCTTCTTGGACAGCTTTATCTGATTCTGCCTCGTCTGGGCAACTTTCGTCCATTATCTCTTTTATTAACTCTATTCTTTCATTAAAAGACTTTAAATTTACATCAATAGTTTCTATTCTGCCCCCCAACTCTTCGTAAGGGCAGTCTTTTTTCTTTTTATCCATAATTTACTCCATAAAAACTTGGTGCCAATCAACATTCCAAGTTGGAACAACGATAACGAAGTTATTGAGGATTTGTAAGCCGTATTGGGTTCTCCCCACATCTAAGGCCATCACAATCCCGATTAAATCGCCTTTTTCGTCAAAAACACCAGACCCGGAGGCACCAGACCAAGCATATGATTGTAATATTAAGTAGTCTGCTCCAAGGCCAGCGATAGTCCCAGTCCAAGTGGTAGGGCCTACACTATTAGGATAACCCGTGTAGTAAACCTTGTCAAGTAAGTTGAAACTCTTTTTTGGATTAGCAAGACGACGAGGGATTTTAATCGGATTGCGAGTTATCATTTGTGCCACTTCTATTACGGCGTAATCCTTCTTATGGTCGATGAATGTAATCTCTACACAATTAGATTGTTCTTTTAGGTGAGAAACTCTTATTAATGGGCACCCCCCGATGATGCCATGGGCAGACGTAAGAACATAGAATTTATCGGCGTGGGTGAAATAGGTGCCGCTCAAAGATGATAAGCTAAATTCCCCCTGTTTTATGGAAAAGACCTGAACTGCTGAATTTACCGAATGGCGGACAGCCTGCTTCTCATTGATTGTGTAGCTGCTAGATAACTTGTCGGCAGAATGAAGAACTCTCTGTTCTTGTGGAACATTAAAGAGATAGAGAAAGAGGGCTAATCCAAAAAGTGTGCCGTAGGCTATGGTTCTCAACGCTTTCTGGATTTTTCTCATCTTTGTTCTCCTAAACCTGACGTTGGTAAGAAATAAACACCGGAACCTCTTCTACTCCCGCCTTGATAGCATAACGTAAATCGTCTTCATTGCCGGTGATCTTCGCTCTCCCATTTTTGCCTATCGCTAAGTAAATAGGGTCGTGCGGACCCATTTCTATAAATTTCTGATAGCCGGCGTCGAAGTGGTGACCATGTTTGCGCGGCACTCTTGACAACAAGTGCTCCAAATCCTCCACGGGCATCATAACGCTATAACGAGTTAGATTGAAATTAGTTGGGCTGTCATACATCACCCCACCCTCAACCCAATCGGCTGTGAGTTGTTGAATTGTCGGAACAGGGGTTGCTCTGCCCGGCGATTGGCGGCGAGATGATCCCAAGAAGTATTCTTCTAGTCTTTGCTTTCTTTTCGTAACCAAATCGGCTGTCTTTACCTTGTGAATTCTAATGCGCCCATCGATCTTGCGGATTTGTGGAAGCAAAATTTCTTTAACCCAGTTTAACCTGTTTTTTTGCCCCTGAAGGGCAAATTTGAGGCGCTGTAATGAGACGGCCCTGTTACCTTGGGTCTTTTTCGCACTACCAATTGTCCTAGCAGTTGTCACATCTGGAATTGCACGAATGATGTTGTGGATGTCGGTGATTTCGAAACCCTGACCGAGAGGGTAAGACATAACAAAATCAATTTCGTAGATTCGCACATCAATTGGGTTGGGGCGCGCCTCTTGTAGAGGCAAGTTTGTGTCGCTGCCTGTCTTGGCTTTGAAGTCCTTCAGCCTATCGGCAATCATTTTCTTGACTACTTTTGAAAAGGCATTTGTGATTAACTCAAAATTGTTGTCATAATATTCCATAAAGGGACCAAAGGCTGGCAATGTGTCGCCTGTGATCTTCAGTGAGAACTTGTAGTCAAATCGGTTTACGGTAGAGTCTAATATTTGAGCGGGTCGTGGGTTCTCGGTAGTTTTGCTGCGAATCATCTTGATGCCAGCATACAAATTAGACTCAAAGAAGCCTGAAAGCTTTGCTGTGTCCCATAGACTGTCGATCTTTTTCTCGTATTCTGGACCATAGTTTAGCTTCATTTGCTTTTTAGCAAAATCTGCGGCAGCCTTTTCTGATTTGGCCAATTCTTCTATTATCTCATTCCTGAAAGCAGGAGTGGATGCATAGTCGTTGCGTCGCAAGCCCCCTCTTATTGTAGGATGATCTGCAAAGTTGAGTGCGAAGAGAATGGTGTCCATCTCGTCTAATGTGGTGTTAAACAGAACACCCGAAGACACAACATCAATTTCATTGCTCCGAGCACGCTCTACGACTCGGAAGTTGTTGAATTCTTCTTTAACTTTGTCAGCGTAGTTCATTACGCCCGATCGTTTCAGTAGCTTTCTTTCTATCAAGAGACTTTGGATGTCGTCCTGCGCGTCGTAAATATCTTGGACAAATCCTGAAGCTATGTCTAAAAATTCTTCGTAGCCAGCGGGCTCCATGTTGTTCCCGTTGATATACATAAAGTGGTCCTGAATTCCACTAAGATCATAAAAGCCATAATAGTAGCTTGCTTCATCGGGGCGCTGAGCATCTTCCAACTGATTAAGGAAAGCCCCGGCGATGGCCGCAGAAAAAATTTGTACTTCCCACTGGCTTTGTTCAGAGATCTCGTTCCGGTCTTCTTCATTGATGATGTCTATGACTGCCTCTTTGATGCCCCCTTCGTCTTTGTTGAACTTGGCAGCCAGCACGTCCGTCATCTCAATACTTAGGATCGGGACTACAATCCATTCAACGCGGTCTTGCCAGTATATGTCTACTTCGTCGTCGTAGTCGATGAAAACTCCGTCCAAGAGGACGCCTTCTAACATGTCAGTGTTGTAATATCTTTCTCGGACGCTTTCGCACTCTTCGAGGAATTCTTTGGCTCTTTCTTCAGGGCTGTTTGGGAACTCTACTCCGTCTGTGCTCTCTAACAGCCCAGCGGTCATCCTATTAAAACCTTCTTGGTCGTTAGAGTGTTCACCTCTTTCTTCAACCCTCACGGTCCCTGTGTCATCGATAAACCAAGTAATGTGTCCCCAAACGGATTCGGGAGGAGCATCATTGGACCTTCCTTTAATTTGGAAAATGGTCTTGTTGTAGGAGTTATAAGAAATGGTCACATAAGATTTTGAGAACTTTTTCCCCTTATCTTTCTTGCGTAGAGAGTATAGTGTGCCTCGGTGATCCGATCCACAATGACCCATCCTGTCCCCCTCCGTCGAGCACTGACTGGACTGAAGATCATACCAGTAAGAGCCGTCCTCAAATGTGTGAAGGATTTGGTCTGGATCTTCTTGGTTTTGCTGAAAATTATAACACTCGTCTTCTGCCTCGTCCCACGCGGAGGGGGGATGGTCCTTTATTATCTCGTAGTTGTTGGGGTTCTGGTTGAGAGTAATAACGACATTTTCTATTTTGCCCATAAATTCACTAAAAACCTTACCCTCCACCCCATCAACAAAAAGCGTGACGGTGTTTATAATCACATCGCTGACACCTAACTTGAGGGAGTTTTTGATGAAGGACTTTTTGGCTTTCGGCCATTTCTTGATTGGCTGTCCGCTAATGGTCTCCGCGTACTGCGTTAGGATGTTGAAGTCACCTTTTTGGAAGCGGACTTTATAGGCTTCCTCGATGTCTCTATACTCTTCACCGCTTCGATGGTCGATGAAGTCGGGCATGAAAAGTCCGTATTCTTTTAGAGCATTCCCGACCCATACGCGACCTTTCTCGCTGGCGTCGGGGAGTTCCATTCTAATCCTAGCTACGCTGTCTTCACTAAGCCCTATGTCGCCCAGACCCTCAGTTAGCAACTCTTCGCGAAGGTGACGAAACCATTTATCTGTAGCAAACGACATTCTATTTCTCCTGTTACCCAATAAATAGTTTTGTTTTTTCTATTTCCTGCCGTAATCGTCCTCTAATCTCACAACATCGTCAAGATGTGGGGTAGAAACTTCCATTATTTCAACATCGCTCTCGTTTGCACCAAAGCGATGGACTTGCAGGGGGTTGACGTGGAAGCTCTCGCCGGGAGATAGCCTTATGACTTTATCTTCGTCGTCATAAATGTAGAGAGTGCCAGAGAGCACATAGACTGTCTCTTCTTTCACTCTATGAAATTGCAATGATAGGCGATGTCCTGCGTTGATGTGGAGCAGCTTGCCAACATAATTGGCTGTTTCGGCCCAGATTAACTCGTGGCCCCATTTCTTGTTTACTTTTCTCACTTGAACCTCATTTGGATGTAGATAATTGCGGTTGCGAGAGCAACCGACATAATATTTTTTGTTGTGAAGAAGGCTTCACCCATAAAATGCCAAAAAAGAACCGGCATCACAACAAATGATAAAGAAAAAATGTAAAACCGGGGTGCCCAACCACTTTGAAAAAATTCGTAGGCGTAACGTAATCCATAAATGAAACACAACTGCGCTGGAATTGCTGTTAGGCAGGCAACCAGCACTGAATGTTCTTTCGCCCATTCCCACACAAATTGTCCGTAAGAGGCAAACCAAGTTATTGTTTGCCCGATAATAAAGAGCGCCGTAGCAATTAGTAGTTTGTTAATCATTGTGTAGAATTATTTCCTTTGCGTTTTGTTCATTTGTTAGTTTACCCGATTCATCTAAGAAAGTCAAGTTAAACTTGTCTTTGTAGGTCTTGAGTCTCGGGTGGAAATCGTAAACCACTGCCGCCTTTTTGTCCATTGAGAACAGAGAGTCTAACAGATTGTTGTGGTTAAACTTTGTCTCCTCCAAGGATTCGGTCGCTCCGTGTTGGAATAGGTTGAATGAGAACCTGCCGGCGTGGACAAAGATGTGTGTTGCTTCCTCTACAACGCCTATGGTTTCCTCCATTTTTTTATTTGGACTCCCAATAAGGTGAAAGTTTTTTGGAGCAAACTGACGTAAGTCGTTGGTCGCGAAGGGGTTGTAGTTCTTGGTGTCGAACTCTCCGTGGGTAATCATTCCAAGAGCACTACACCTGTTGAGAAGGAAGAAGAAAGCAGATCGAACATAGGGATCTTTGTAACGAGCCCAGTCTTTCTGTAGAATGTCAAAAGTCTGTTCGTTCAAAGAAGGAAAAAGATGGTTTGCTATGTCGGCTATCTTCTTTGGATTCTCCAAAGCACAAGCCCAGAACTCATAGACAACATATTTTGAAGCATTCGCCACCACAAATCTATCATCTTCAGCAAGGCTTAACTCAAGAGAGCCATCATAAAACAGATGACTCTCTACAATAGAACCTTTGGGGATGATGTCCTTGATTACCGAAAGGCTATTCGTTCTCTTCTTGAGGTTCTTGATTGGACTGCGCATCTAACATCTCCTTAAACTGGGCCACTTTGTCTTGCAGATCTCCTACATCGGGGAGTCCCGAAGGCTCTGGCGGCTTGTGTTCCTGTTCTGGTGGTGCCGACTTGAAGCGGACATAACCCTCAACAATGTTTTGAACATCCCCCAAGGCTATGTCTATTCTTGCTAATTTCTGTCGCAAGTCATCAATCATCTCAATTCCGCTAAGGTCCATAGGAACATAGCTGAAAGAGCAGGGAGTAAGCTCTGCCAATTTCTTTCCTGTGTTATCAAAAAGCCTATTGACTTCTTTATCAAGCTCGTCAAGTTCAACGGAATACTGAATGTTTACTCGTTGTCTCATTTTTAACCTCTCAGTAGTTGGCTGCGGCTATTCAGGGCCGTCTCTACTGCGTTGGGATCCCCAACTACGACTATCTCTGTTCCAGTAGTGCCTTTGTCAATTGTGATCTTGGAGAAGCGATGGCCTTTCTTTAACCCCTCGGTAAGCATCTCTGCCTCGTTGAGGGCTCGGATTTGATGCTCCTCTCTTACCATAACAACGTGTTCTGGGTTTACAAAAACCTCTCGCAATGAATAACGGCGCCCGCTTGTTACAGCACCCGTTCCGCATATCTCTGTAAGTCTAACTAGCATTTTCCAACTCCTTTGCTATTGGATAAACATCTTTCATTCGCACTACCCAAATTTGATCTCTGACATAAACAGAGCCCCATTTTGGATCTTTTCCGTCTCTTTCCCAGAACAAAGCCTTGAGGGGCTTTTTCAATTTTAGATAGTCGTCAGTTGTCGCCGAGGGGGCCAACTCTCTTATTAAGAAAGCATCCTGTGGAATGTGAACTAAGTCGCCTTTTATCATTGTTCTGCCTGAATAATTCCATAATTAGTGGTAATCAGTGTGCCGGCGCAAGAAGCTGCGTTCTTTAGTGCGGACTTGGTTACCCTAACTGGGTCTAGAATCCCCTTGCCATAGAGGTCTACTAAGACACCTGACCGGAAATCATAGCCCATTCCTTCTGCTTCACCGAGGACATGATTCAATAGCAGGTCTTCACTCTTCCCGCTGTTCTTACACATCTGGCGAAAAGGGGCCTCACAGGCATTCTTTACAATTACCATTCCAATTGCTTGCTCTTCGTGGTCAGTTATAATCGTAATGGCTTGACTGGCTCTTAGCAGCGCCGTGCCACCACCGCCGATTACTCCCTCTTCCTGAGCAGATCTCACTGCCTCCAATGCATCCTCAATGCGATGCTTACGTTCGGTCATCTCTACCTGGGTTGCGCCGCCAACATGGACAACAGCAACACCTGAAGATAGTCGCACAATGCGACCTTGAATTCGTTCGCACTCGGCAAAGTCATCTGTGTTAGAGATCTCGGCTTTCAGGCTACCAATTCGTGTCTCGACTCCTTCGTAGTCGCAGTTGCCTCCAACAATAATAGTGCCGACCTTCGTGCTCTCAACAGACTTGGCAGAGCCAAGTTGTGCTAAGGTTGTGGTCTGTAGCTTCTGGCCTGATTCTCGGGTAATGAATGTCGCACCAGTTGATAAAGCGAGGTCGGAAAGCAAGTTCCGGCGCTCTTCTCCATAAAACGGGGCTTTGATACCGGCAATCTTCAAAGAGCCTCGCATTGCGTTCATAATCATTGCGGCAAGTGCCTGCCCCTCAAGGTCTTCAGCAACAATGATCAGGGGTCGAGACTCTCTTGAGACCAACTCAAGAATCGGAAGGATTTGTTCTACCTGGACAATCTTGTGATCAGTGACCAACACAAGCGGCTCTTCGTGATGCATAATGTTGCGGCGCTCATCGTTAATAAACGCAGAAGCACAGTAGCCAGCGGCAAAGCGGAAGCCCTCTGTAACATCTATAGAGGTTTCTAAAGACCGAGACTCTTCAATTGTGATAGAGCCATCTTGTCCAACTTTATCAACAGCCAGAGCAATGAGATCACCAATAGTCGAATCGTTGTTGGCTGAAATAGTAGCGATGTGTTTGATATCTTCAATGCTATTAACCGGTCTTGCCATCTCCGTAAGGTTTTTGTTGATTTCTGCAACTGTGGCATCTATTCCCCTTTGTAGTTCGATTGGCGAAACGCCGGCGACTATGTGCCGCTGTGCTTCGTTTAGGATCGCTCTCGCAAGAACAGTGGCAGTGGTTGTACCGTCTCCGGCGCTTGTGTTAGTTTCGTTTGCTGCTTGGCGAATAATCTGGGCGCCAGCGTTTTCGAAAGGATCGTCAAGTTGGACGAATTGAGCGCATGTGACTCCATCCTTGGTTGCAAAAGCAGGCTTGTCTTGCTCTTTGAGCAAAACAGTTCGACCCTTTGGTCCGAGAGTAGAAGAAACATAGTCTGCGAGAATGTTTGCTCCGTTTAGAATCTTCTGTCGTAGCTCTTCGTTGTTAGCGAAGACCATTTTGTTGTTCATGAGTCCTCCGTGTGTTGTTTATATTATAACCATTTCTAAGCTTTTGTCAAGCTTTATTCAAAGAATTCGCCCAATTTGTCCAATTCCTCTTTATCAAACCCCTTAGTCTTATCAATGGAATAGAGGCAAACATTCAATCTAGGCCCTTTTTTCTTACTTCTGTCTGCCTTGCGCTTAACATATTTAAACACACTGCCGGGATCATCAAACACAACCTCGGGAGTGTAAAACCTGTCCGCTATGTAAAACAAGTCAATGTCTGAGAACCTTCTTTTTAATTGCCCCTTGACTTCTTCTGAGCTTGCTGCCTTGCCTTTTCTGTAAAGTTCTCTAATCTTTTTTTGCGGACTATCTTCATCGTATTTTACAAAGCTTTTTGGCAATGTCGCTATTTGAATAAATTCTGCGTTACTGCCGAGCCTATGTTTTATTTCAATATCAACATAGGCATCGACAGAGCCATCAGGTGAGCGAAACCCTAAACTCAGATCGGGTCCGGGCTGTCCTGGTTTGGCGTTGTTAGCAAAATCAAAAAATTCTTTTTCATCAATCTCGGCATCACGAAAAGAAGCGAAAAGGTCTAATAGTTGCTTCTCTGATTTAGCGCCTCTGGTCGGCCCATCTGTCGAGCCTCTACCGATTTTCAGACCAGTCACCTTATCATCTTTAAATTTAAGATAAAGTTGAGCCGAATCTTCTTTGCTTTTAGGTCTTATCTTGACATAGTTTGAATCCCTGCCAGTCCCCAGTGCAAAGGGGGGGCTCATCAGCATTGTCTCTATCTTCTCAAAGTTTTTTTGAAGCCAATTTCTAGCCTTCTCTCTCCGGGGGCCGGTTAAGTGATTCTTTGCTTTTTCTAAATCTGCTCCTATTGGGAATCCCTCTTCAAGAACCTCGTTGAAGATCTCAAGCAAATTCAATAAACTATCAGACATAGCTACTCCTTACATTATTTCGTCGGCTAAACCATATTTGACCGCTTCTTCAGCATCAAGATAGATGTTAACCTTTTGATTAAGCAGCTTCTCTAATTTCTTGCGGGTGAACTTGGTGTTCTCTACCATAGCAGTGATGTAATCATCCTGAAGCTGTTGGATAGCTTCTAATTCATTCGCTAGGTTTGGAAGGATGCCGAAGTTACCTGCCGCCACATTGTGAATCATTATGCGACAATTCTTGCCAACCTTGCGCTTGCCCTTGGTTCCCCCTGCGAGGAGAAGAGTCCCAGCAGACATTACCTTGCCGACGCCAATGGTGTGAATCTCTGTTTCTTCTTTGACTGTTTCCATAACATCATAGAGGGCGAACATATCGTCTGCACTTCCTCCGTAGGTGTTGATAAAAAATTGGATGGGCTTAGACTCTTCCTTTTCCTTATCTCGCATCTTGTTAGTCTCGTTTAGATAGAGTAGAGCCTGTGTTAATTCAGCGATCTTCTCATCGTTCACGTCTGAATAAAGTCCGATAACTCGCAACTCTGGCTCTGGCGAACCACCAAGCATCTCACTGAGGCTGATGGGCTTCAAATTTTCTGTAGCAGGTGCGCTTTCGGCGACCGGCTTCTTTGATAACTTTTCTAGAATCTTTCCTATAATCTTTTTAATCATTTTCGGCTCCTGTTCTAAATAGAATTGCTAATTGTTTATTACTCTCTAAAAATCTCATAGCAGAGCGCCAATCAGTGTAAGGCATAGCTTTTCTGAAAATTCCAGAGTGTGCTAAGGCCAAATGCTTTACGGCTCCCTCTTTGAAGTTCAACATAATTTTCTCTTGAATCTGCTTTTCTGCTCTATAAGCTTCGTCGTCTCGGGTCAAACCTCTATCGCGCAGTGCGGATAGTTTAACGGTGTTGGCATAGCTAAATTCCTCTATACACTTAACCAAGATAGACAGTCCAACGATGTTTGACATTCGGACAATTGCCATTGATTGCCCTGCTGCGTTCCTAATAGAAATTAGAAAGCCGATTAGGCATCCGAGAGCCAAGCAAGTTATCGCTGTTAGAAAATACCAGAACATCAAACCTCCAAAAAAAATAATCACCTAGGATGGTTACCTAGATGATTATTATAACGGCTTATGAGAACTTGGTCAAGCTATTATTTTGAAGCAAGGCGACGGAAGATACGTTCGGCTAGCTTGTTCGCCATATCATCCTGCTTTTTCTCACGGAGAAGGCGTGCAGCAACGCGGCGAGCGACTTCTTGTACAATGTCTTCGTCGCTTTCCATCATTGGTTCTTCTGCTTCTTCGTCGTCATCGACATCCATCTCCATTCCTGCTTCGGGAGCGGCATCACCCACTGGATCACCACCTTCTTCGGCTTCAACTTCACCCCCCATTTCCATTTCCCCTTCACCGACCTCTACATCAGCGTCAAGGCCGAGTAGATCTGCGAGCTTGTCTACGATGTCCGCAAACTGCTCTTCTTTGCCGCCTTCCATCTCGCCCATCTCGGCGTCCATGTCAGCGCCCATGTCAGCGCCCATATCCATTTCCATGTCGCCGCTGGGCTCTTCACCCATCTCGGCGCCCATTTCCATTTCTTCTTCCTCGGCTTCCTGCATGTAATCATCACGCATACCAGGAACTTCCTCTTCTTCTTCGTCACGAGCGCCGGGCATATCGTATCCTATGCCGCCCATCTCTTTAAGAGGCTCGATGTTTGCCAGTTTCATGAACTGGCGGATTTCTGATTCTGTTAGTAGTGTTTTACGGGCCATTTTGTTTAGTTCTCCTTAAAAACTCAAAATAAATAGTGTTCAACTTGCCAATAAATCATAAATTTGTTCTTTGGAAAGTCTTTTCTGTAATTTAATTAGTGCCTTGTCTTGGATTTGTTTTATCCGCGCGAAAGAAAGACCTTCGCGCTTAGCAACATCTCTCAAGGCCATGGCACCATTCTGGTAGATTGAGATTAAAGAACAATTATATTCTTCTTTGTAATCAATGTTAAATCTACATCCTGAAGCGTCACAACTTTCTTTGTCTTTAAGACACTGCTGCGCGCAAACTAAAAGATCATTTTTATTCATAGGTCTGGAAACTCCTGTGCAATTAAGTCAAATAGGTTTTCTTTATCAGCTTCGTCTAAGAAACCAAAATCTTCAAGGATCTCTTGCCCCTTCTTTTTTAATTTGGCGCTCTTGCTAAAGCGTCCACGGCTCAGGATCTTATGCTTAAAGACATAATCATCTATAAAAGCTGTAATGTTCGGATCCTCTTCTATTACGCCGTCAATAACTGCTCTAAAAAGCATTGACATTGGGATTTTATTGTGTCGCAACCTAATGAGCAGCCGGGCATGGTCATCATCGGTAACTCTAAAACGAATGTCCTTGAGTTCTTGACCATAGTTATATTCTTTGTCCTTGGGCACTACCACTTCCTTGTGGTGATGTGCGTCCGGCTTTCGCCAAGTCCGGCATTGGTCTGACGGATAAATTCGGCTTTTGTTTGGAATTGTGTTATAGAGCGAGCGCCGGAGTAAGAGAGGCCAGACCGAATGCCGCGCTTGAGATCTTCAAGGATGTTTGTCACTTTGCCACGATAAGGAACAGTAGACGAAACACCCTCAAAAGACGAGTATTTTCCACGCCAATCAACCTGCGCTTCTTTTGAGGCCATTCCGCGATAGGTTTTGTATTTTATTCCCATCTCATCTGTGAACACCTCGCCGGGCGTCTCTCTTGTTCCTGCGAGAAGCGAACCAAGCATAACAGCATCAGCACCAGCGGCTATTGCTTTTACAATGTCGCCAGCGTTACGAATGCCCCCATCAGCAATAATAGCTACATCCCGGTCAGTCTTGGCACAATCAAAGATTGTTTGGAGGCCCGGCTTACCATGGCCTGTCTGAATTCTGGTAGAACAAATAGATCCTCCCCCAATGTTACAACGAACCGAGTTGGCACCCCAATCAGCAAGAGCGTTGATGCCCGAAAGGGTGGCCACATTTCCAGCCATGATATGGATGTTACCGCCGAAAGTTTTTCTTAGGTTCTCAAGGGCTTCTTTCGTCATTATGTGATGTCCGTGGGCAACATCAACACAGAGAAAGCGACAGCCTTGTTCCAGTGCAGCATGGGCGCGTTCAAGATAGTCTCCAGAAACACCAATGGCGCCCCCTATATTGGTAGCACCCATAGAGAAGGCCCTACCGATCATTCCAGATTGTGTTTCTATGCTACAATACCTGTGAATAACGGCAGTTCCGCCAGCCGAATGCATAGACCTAGCCATGAATTCTTCAGAGATTGTGTCCATCGGCGATGAAACAATCGGAAACTCAAGAAAGAGGTTGTTCCCAAGGTCAGTTGAGATGTCCACTTCAGATCGAGAGCGGATATCGGAACACTTCGGAACGAGGAGGACATCATCGTATGTTAGTGCTTCTTTCATCTTTGTTCCTGTTGTTGTTGATAAACTGTCTGATGCCCGTCTGATGATACCAAGTTTCTTTATGGGGCTTCTTGGGTTCTTCCAAGAAGCGAATAACCGGCCTTATCCCACCGGTCTTCACAAAGCATACGGCAGGCACACCTTCAAAGCCATATTTTTTCTCAAGGCCATCCCCGTCTTCCATGTTGAAAGCGTAGAAATGAACTCCGTCATAGTCTTCAGCAATGTCAACGAACACCGGCTTTAGTGCATGGCACAGGTGGCAGTTTGAGCCATAGAGTTTGATTACCACCTCGTGAGGGGCCTTTACTGCGCCGCTTAGAATCTGTTCTAGATTGCGGCGATTTATTCTTTTAACTTCCATCTTCGTATCCTTCTATAATGCGGTCGAGATACCAACGTGCTTTCTTTAAGTCTTCAAGGGCTTCTGCCTTGTGTTGGTGCCTCGCAACATATTTTACCACGTTGCCGGAGTTAAAGTCAAGTCCCCAGTCTTCGATAGCATCAATTACTTCTATGTTGCCTTGATTGTAATGCGACGGGTTATTCACGGCTTCGCGGGCAGCGATGCCCTCTAAACCCAGTTTCAGTGTCCATAGGTAGTCGTTGGCTACTTCTTCGGTGCCGATTGGGTCTTCAATTGCGTTTGGGTCTATTAAATTATTCATCCAGTCTCTCCTGATGGGCATCCATCACCTCCTTGGTTTTTTCGATGCATTGCGGGCAAAATAGGCTTACCTGCGTTGGATTCTCTCGGACAACAACTCGCCAAGTCATTGCGTGTTCTTTACTTTTTTTGTCGAAAGGTGCTTCGCAAGCCGAGCAGTTGTCCGGCCTGTGGCCGAAGGTGGAAATTTTTTGGGCAAGTTTTTCGTTGCCTTTGTTCTTCTTTTTGAGCCTGCGGCGGGATGCTCTATTCACGGACGCTCCATTCCTGTGATGCGTGGTCCGTTGAATGAAGTCTGGCGGAATACGATTACTGCTGATGGGAATGGTGCGGAGTTGGTTTCGTCACCAAACTTGATGCGCCCTCGCACAAAGCGAATCTCATCTGCCTTCATCACATAGTCGTGCCAATATTTGGTGTCAGTGCGGGCTGGGATTAACATCACGACAGTGGTGGCGCTCTTCTGCCCTTCTTCGTAAGCCTTGCGGACCCACTCTTTCAGGGCGCGGCCATAGGGCGGATTTAGAAAAACTGTGTTACCTGACCAATCCTGAGACAGGCTATCGTCCGCCTCTGTGAAATGGTTTTTCACCTTATAATTGTTAGACGACGCGGCGGCGTCCAAAGTAAATGGCCCGAAGATGCTGTCAAGTTTGTCGAAGAAAGATTGGGGGGTTGCCCATTCGTTGCTTTGAGAGCTAAACATTACCTTCTGAGTGTTCTTGTTCATCTATCCTCCAAAAATTTGTGATTTAATGCGTGAAATGTTTCTATATGTATTCTTATAACCATTGTGAATTGATTCGTCAAGGATTATCTTTGAATAAACAATCTGAGCGATGGCGTCATTTATGAAGTCTTTGGCAACTTCGTTGCGAGGACCAGAAATAATGCCTCTTACAAACGGAATGTCGTAGTTGAAGACAGCAACAATCTGTAGTTTGTCTCCAACAAGACGCTCCTCAACATCCCACATAAAGTTTGTCTCTCCGAGCGGTTTAAGATCGATGTTGAACAGGCCGCTTGTGAAACTGACTGATGTTGTTGTGACTGTTGTGGTAGGTGAGGGTGGAAATTTTGGCGCGGAAACAATGCTGACGATTTTCTCCCTTTCCTTGTGAACTGCGGGGGGCCTTGGCTTTTGCTCTGCTAATGCCGCCTCTCTTGTGTTTATGTAGGAAGAAAAGTTTCTTGGCAGCTTTTCCCTTAGCCCTTCCAAGCCAGTAAGGATTTTGGTGTGCTGCGAGAGCGGCACGAAAACCTCCGTGGATGTCGGAGCGGATTCAATTGTCTTCTTTATCTCATTTACAAGACCAGATTGAAAAAAGAAAGCGCGACGGAAGCCTCTGTCAATCGCTTGATTGGGACTAATTGTCTTCATCGGAGTCATTCTCAGGTAATCGTCAAGCTTATTGTCACACCACAACACTATTTGGTACTCTGACATGGCAGGATCTGTGATCCCTGGAATACCCATTGAATAGCCACTTGCGATGATTCTATCGTTTCTCACAATAGTTAACCCAGAGTTCATCTTTTCGTTGTCTCTTAGTAAGAAGGAGATCTTGAATTCCAAATCACCAAGCTTTACAACCTTCTTGTCAAACTCAGGGTTCAAGGCCCTGCCAAGTGGGTTCAAGAAGTCAACCTTGTTTCCATTCAGCGTTACATCTATATTTTTCTTTTTAAAATTTATAGCGTAAGTTCTTGAAACAAACACCTGAAGGTGTCCCAGATCGACATCAGAGAACTTCTCTTTCAATTTGGGAATAATTATCGTTGTACCGCTTGACGACTCTGAGGCTTTGTGTTCATTCCATTTGTTTTGATAACTCTCGAAATCCTCGTCACCTTGCGGAATAGATTTGATTTCGTATTGCCAGTTGTCATTGGGCTCGGCTTTTCCCCAAGTGAAGTTACCATCTTGTAGAGACAGGACTGTTGTCCCGTCACCTAGAAAACTGGTCGCCGACTTGAATCCATAACCAAACTTGCCTGTTTCACCCTCAGAGTGTTCGTTTCTCTTGATGCGGAACATCGACACCATAGTTTCTATATTCAGGCCGGCGCCGTCGTCGCTAATTATGATTTGATGTGGCTCACAAACAATCTTAACAGTCGTTGTGTTGCCGTATTCTCCAGAGTTGTCAATCAACTCGGACAAAGCAGTGTTCTTGTCCGGGTATATTCCTAAAGCCCCATAGAGGGCTTCCTTCTCTGGTGGTGCTGCTTCTGTTAAAATTGTTTGTGCCATCTCTTATCCTCCTGTGCTGCCCAGTGCTCCATCGCCTCTTTTTGAGATTGAGATCCCATCATCATACAAATCGTTATCGGGATTCTCCATTGCACGGAAAGGAACAACTGGGATCATAACTAGTTGTGCGATCTTGTCTCCGTGATAAATGTCCTGACTGCGAGAGCCAACATTGTGCAGATTGATGAAGACCTCACCGTCATAGCCAGAATCAACTACGTGTGCGCCGACCACAAGTCCGCGCTTGGCGGCGATGCTGGAGCGGTTCATCACTTGTAGCATATAGCCGTGTGGGACACCAAATTTTAATCCTGTTGGGATGAGAATCGAGGAACTTGGAAGAATACTCTTGTAGTCTCCAATCTTGCCAAGATGGGCGAAAATGTCTAAGCCCGCGTCTGATGGATTTGAACGAGAAGGTGCTTTAACCTCCTCTTTTACTTTGTGATATTCAATGATCACACCTCCTCCTTCGGGCCGCCTGAGAGCATCTGGAAATTGTCGTAGACTTCTTCAATGTCAATCTTGTCCTTGAACAATCGCCAAGCCTTCACAGCCGCACGGATCTCGTCGGTGTTAAGCCAACCCTGCTCACGGAACTCCGTCCGTAGCTCTCGCTTCTGCTCCTTGTAAGGCTCGATGGCCTCTTCAATCGCGTTGAGTGACCGGATGTACTCCAGCACGTAGCGCTTCTTCTCTTCGGTTGATGTAGACATAGTGTCCTCCTTGTTATGTATGTAATGTAACCGGGTGATCGCCTGCTGTCAAGCGAGTTTTAGATTTTCTATTTGCAGATAATACTGAGTATCAACATCATACGAGTTCATGGTTGGGTTCTGCTGCTGTATTACATGCTTTAGATACTTTTCAAGTAACAATTGTATCTTGTTTCTTTTTTTCCACTCTGGGTGTCTTTCGTAAATGACTACTTCGTTTCGATGTCTGGCAGAAATCCAATTAAAGTCTGCTGGATGTAGATACAAATCTTGTGAGGTGGTTATTTTTAGATTTAAGGAGCGAGACAATGAAGCACTGGAGGGCTCAGTATCTTCGGTCTCTTCAGTATCGCAATCTTTTTCGATTTTTGTTCCACTAAACGAAGGATTTACGGACATTCCTCTGTCTATCTTTCGTATCAAAAGTTCCATATCTGAGATTTCTTCTGATGTTATAGAGCCAAGCTCTTCCTGTGTTACAGAGTTTAATCCAAAATTATCACGAGAATTAGAAACAAATTCTTTTAATTTTTCAATAAAGTTTTCGTCTGCATCAAAGCCCTTACTATGATGAACATTCTTTAATTCATCTGGTGACCAATGATTATCAAAGTCAACAGCAGAAGGATAAGATATTGAAATTACAAAAGAGCGATTTTTATAATCCTGTCCATATTCTGTAATCCACGGCTTACAACTCTTATCAGAGAAACTATAACACCCGCTACGATAGCCTGTGAATCCTTTTTGGGTAAAAAATCTTGTCAAAGGATGCGTCACCTTGTTTTGAGCCATCAAGGGTGTGTTTTTGTAAAAAGCTGTGGCCTTAATCCCTCTTTCTATTTCCAACTCAATTAGTTCTGAAATATATCCGTCCTTAAGAGCATCTTGGCTATCTCCATCTGTATCCCAATAAATAAATTCTGGCTTTATTCTTTTCAATGGCTGAGAATTAAAGAAAATTTTTAAGTCAGAGTATTTCTCAATTGGGTATCGTGATCCAAGCGGCAAAATACTTTTTGAACTCCCTCTACTGAGCTTTCCATTTATTATTGAAGATACCCACTTTTCAATATCCTGACACCCTTCAGGGCAGATATTCGTAGGAATCAGATCTGTCATGGCTAGTAAAAAGCCATCTTCTTGCTCAAGGAAATCGCCTACTTCTTTCTCAAGAGTTGAGCACACTTTACTGATTTTTTTGTTGTCTGAGCTTGAAAGAGATTCCCATGAATCATAAACTGTATACTGTTCTGAAATCGCTTTGTCTGGATCTGAAATTTTTGAAAGCTCATTCACATCTGTCGTTACAATCCACTCGATTTTTCCCTTTCTTTTTAATATAACAACAGCAAAATTAGCGATACCATAAATTGTGTTCTTTAGTCCAATACCATTGACTCCAATGTTTTGGCTACTGTCTTTTCTTGCCTTGTAGTTGCGAAAAACAGTGCGATAATCAGGAGCACCAATGGTACCATTGTCATAAAAACAGAGTAGTGCTTTTTTGTTTACACGAATAAATTCATCACCAAAATACTTTATATTTACTAAACTTGCGCCAGCATCGATAGAGTTATCGATCAACTCAGTAAAATACTTGTTATCTTTCTGTGCAGTGAAGGATTTACGAATACCTTTTTTAATTTGATCTACAGGATGTGCCGCGCCGCTAAATGTCTTCATTATATTTTCTCCATATTTTAACAAAATTTAACGGTTTACGCTGCTGCTGTCAAGCGCTCAGCGTCGTTTTTCTTGAGCTTGAACAAGGCAAGCTCCTTAGCCTTCGCCTCAATCATAACGTCGAGGTCGTAGCCGTAGTCATCGACGGGACCGTTGAC
>Ga0209634_1000720_pt1 | contig 25152 bp, 33 predicted proteins | sample LinPmetageLP40_FD_184043 | JGI IMG/M metagenome (GOLD analysis project Ga0209634, IMG submission 184043) | Marine viral communities from the Pacific Ocean - LP-40 (SPAdes) (version 2) | ecosystem: Environmental > Aquatic > Marine > Oceanic | place: Pacific Ocean | collected 2010-08-26 | reverse complement strand
AAGGTCCTGAAATAATTCCACCAGGATTATATGATTGTGCCCCTGTTTGTGGACCTGCTACATTATTTTGAACAACTGCAACGTGTAAAACATTTATATTAGTAGTTGTTTGAGTATAATATGTTTCTGTATTAACTGTAAGTATTCCAGTTGACATATCATAACTTGCTTGAACACCAACATTAACATAAGAAATTTGAGATAAAACAGTATCAACTTCAGTTGTCCAATCACCTCTACTTAATGCAATAGTTCCAGGACTTCCTTGTGGAGATAAACTATAGGAAATAATATCCCTATTAACAGTTCCAGCAGGATAACCAGCTAAACCAGAGTTTGCTGCAATAGCAGACCCATAAGGACAATTAAAGTCAGGGTCATTAGGACCATTTGGGTTTGAATACCCACCAGTGTGAATATTAATTAAAAATACATCATTTGGGTTAGCATCATGTAAACCTTGTGCTATAAGGTGTCCATCAGGGCAAAAGGTACAATAAATACCTGTAAATTCTTCTAGTATAACATTTCTGTTTTCAGGGGTTGTACTTACGAAAGTTTGTGCTTGTGTTTGTAGTCCAAGCAAGACTAATATTATTATTATTAAATTTTTCATTTTTTTATTTTATTAATTAATTGTTTAATTCCAGCACATTCTTCATATTCCTCGTTTATTTCAAAGTATTTACTTATTCTTCTTAATGCTGATGGGAAATCTGCTGATGCTATTTCAATAATTACTGATAAATTAATAATATTAAATAACTCTACTTTTTCCCACTTCTTATCTATAGCTTCTTTAATGCCTTTGAAAGACTCTTTCATAACTACATCTTGAAACTCTTTACTGCTTGATAATTCTTTTAAATCTTTTTTATTTCTATAGGCTATTTCGATATTTGCAACTTTTCTTTTAACTTTTGTATCTTTTTCCATAGTATAAAAATTTAGATTATGGTTATAAATATTACTCAATTATAAGTAAATTCATATCAAAATCTGGGTTAGTACATACTGTATGATTTATTTTATCTTTATTGTTAATATGTAAAATAACATTACCATACTCATAATCTCCTTCTTCATAGTTTTCTATTATTTTATGTATTTTATTTATTATTTCAAAATCAGAATTTATTAATGTTTCTCCATCTATTATTAATTTTACATTATATTCATTTATATAATCATCTTTTAATGTAAATATATTATTATAATTAATTAAATTATGATATTTAGATGTTGTTTTCCATTGTTTATCTGTAAAATTGAGTAGTTTATTTGCTAGTCCATGTTCTTTAGAAACATTATCTAATAATACTTTATTTATATTTTTATTATCTACCCAAACTCTAGAAAATAAAGGTTCTATATTTTCAATTATATGAAGTGGAATTTTAGAACTATTTTTAATTTCTAAATCTACATCATATTTATTTATTTTTTCTGTGCCATGATTAAATCCACCCCATTTTCGTATAAAACGTTTTAATTCAATTTGGTCAGCTTGGTTTTGTAATGTTACTCTGTTTTGTGCTTCAATATTATCTTTTTTAAACCAATCTTTACCTCTAGATGATGTACAAGTAAAATGATAAACAATAGCCCCAAATGTTTGTTTTAATTTAATCCCTTTATGTAAACATCTTTGAACTAAATCTGAATCTTCTCTTGATCTTCTAAATAAAGTATCATATCCTCCTATTCCTAACCAAAGATTTTTATAGAATGTAATGGGGGCAAAAAAGTAATCCATCATTTTATCTTCTTTTACAGTAACTGAATATTTATTCCATTTATCTAAGTCAAATTCTAGAGGGTCAGTACCAAAATCTTTAGTTATTTTTTCTACTGAATCACCATGTAATGGTGGTTCAACTCTAGTAGCACTTAATATCATATTAGATTTTAAATCTTTTAAAATATTAGTATCATAATGCGGAGATATAACCATATCACTTTGTAAATAACTTACTATATCATGCTTAGCTAGTTCAACAAGTAGATTATTATTTCTAGAATAACCTATACAAGGAGGTAATTTATGAGTTATAATTTTTAAATCATAATATTGATCCTTAATTGATTTAAGATATTCATATGTACCCTGATTATCATTATCAATAAAAACTAATATTTCATGTTTATTCCCATCTAAGTTTAATTTAAGAGATTTTAATAATAAACTAATATGATTTAATTCATTTACTGCTGTGTTAATTACAAAACTAATTTGTTTCATCTAATAATCTTTTATATGTATTTTTTATACCTTGTTCTAAACCAACCCATTTCATATCCATTATATTATTACCTACATAATCTATACCACCCTTAATATTATTAGAATTAATTATTACTTTATAAGTAGATAAATTATTAATCATATTAGCTATAGTTAATAATGAATTACTTACCCCATAGGAACAATCTATATTTTTAGGTAAATATTTCTCACTTACATAATGTTTTACTAATTTAATTAAATCTTCCATATAAAAGAAATCCATTAATTTATTTTCATTAATTTGGATATCTTCTTTATTAATATAACGTTTAATATTATTTTTAATAAATCTTGTATTTAATTCATTTTCATCAAATACCCCAAATATTCTTATGTTATAAAAATATGGTTCAGCATCAATTAATTTACTTATAATATTTTTACTTAAACCATAGGGGTTACTAGGCATATTTAATTCAGCACCTGAACCAAAATGGATTAATTTACCAAAACAATGTTTATTATTTAATAAATTATAAAACATTTGAATATTTTGATAAAAAGTTTCAGCATTATCTTTTTTTAATCTACTACCCCCCACTATTGCTGTATGTATTACTACATCAAAATATTTGTCTTTAAACCATTTATTAGTAGCATTTCTATCTGTTAAATCGAAATCTTCTCGTGATATAGAAGTAATATTGTATCTGTTGGATCCTAACCATAATCCTTTAGATAGTGACTTAGCTATATAACCATTACCTCCTGTAATTAATATATCCATTATGATTTACAATAATCAGCAAATTCTACTAGTATAGTATTAACACCATCTTTCCTATTTAATGATTTTCTATATGCAGGAACTATTTGTTCAGCCCTAGCTAATTCTATAATTTCAGTATTATGTGTCATTCTTCTAAATGCTTCTGAAAAATTACCTTTATGTTGACATTGTGGGTCTACAGGTTGTTCACTACCTACTGCTACTCTAATTATAACCCTTGGAGTTAAATCACCATTAGACATAGTTTTAAATTTATCAAGGTGGTTTACTATTTGATCTGTACCCATTAATAAAAAATTCCATCTGGGGAATGTAGACACAGGTATCATTCCTTCTATAGCCATTCCATTAGCTAAACCTGATTGTAAATATTCTGCAACTGGTAATTCAAATCTTTTAGATTTTGGGATATGTGATAATGAATCATATAAACCTGTTCCTTCATATTCAACTGCTTGCCCTATAAAATATGTTTTAGGATGTTCAGCTAACATGCTCATTGCTTTTATTATTTCTTCTTTATAATTCATATAATTAAAATTGCACTCTTACTCCAGCACCAGCATGTGGATATTTAGTATTATCGTATTGATAGTAAATTAAGTTTTTTTGTTTTAAAATGCCTCCTTTATATTCAGATTCTAAATAATATGGAGTTTTCCTTTTCCAAATATCAGGTGTTGGTGTACATACTGATTTTTTATTGTCTTCTACTATAAAAGTAATTGGTAAATTATGATTTAATGAATATTTATATGCTTCGTGAAAATGACCTGTTTCTGCACTCATATCTCCAACCCAGCACCAAACTCTGTTTTTCTTTTTTTGTAATTTAATTGATAAGGCAATACCCGCAGCAATTGAAGGAATCCCACCTACTATTGAACTACATATAAATTTATACTCAGGTAAATTAGCTACCATTGATTTACCATTTCTAATATTATCTTCCATTATTTTTGGTGGTATTCCCTTTAATAACCCCTGATAATGGTTTCTCCAAGTACAACATACCCAATCATTTTTAATATCTATATCTTTAAATATTTCAATCATTTGATCTTCATTATTATGATATAAATGGATAGGGGCTTTTATTTGACCCTTATTAAAAGCATCACCTATTTTTTTCTCGAATTTTCTTAGTTCCCTTTTTACCATATAAAGTTTAATTTATAATATTCTACTATTTTAGGTAATTCTTTATCAAATACACATTTGGGTTTCCATCCTAAATTTCTTAATTTATTATCATTTAAAGCATACCTAACATCTTGACCTACTCTAGAGTAACTTAAATCAACATAATCCCACACATCAATTTTAGGTTTTTTAACTTTTAATTTAGGATCTGGTTTAATATATTCTGATAGGATTTTTGCAACTGTATCATAATTTGATTGTTCAAACCCCCCACATATGTTGTATGTTTCATTTTTCACACCTGATTCAATAATAGTTATTATTGCTGATGCTGTATCATTAGCATGTAACCAATTACGAATTGGTGTTCCATCATTATGTAATGGTATTTTTTTACCTAAAGAAAGATATTTAATTGATTTAGGTACTAATTTTTCAGTATATTGTCCTATTCCATAATTATTAGTAGGTCTTACTATAATATAAGGTAAATTGTATGTTCTAGCCCAAGCTGTAATTAATTGATCTGCTGCTGCTTTAGTTGCGGAATATGGGTTTGATGGTTTTAGTATATCAGTTTCAATATGTTCACCTTTAGTAATATCTCCATATACTTCATCAGTACTAAAATGTAATAAAGTAGGAATACTTTTACCTTCTCCTCTATAATTTCTAACTAATTCAAGTAAATGGTGGACACCATTAATATTAGAATGAACAAAATCATCACTTTTAACTATACTATTACCTACGTGTGTTTCAGCTGCTGTATTAATAATATAATCACATTCATATAAAAATTCTAAATCATTAATATCTTGTATAATTGATTTAAAGTTAGGATGACGATTAAATTCAAGATAAGCATCACTAGAATGGGCATATGTAAGTTTATCAACACCCATTACATACCAACCCTTTTTTAAACATTCTCTAGTAATATGGCTTCCTATAAAACCAAAACAACCTGTTACATATACTACTTTTTTCATAATTTTTTATTAAAATTTTCTAATGTGACAACACCTCTTTTTTGAACAACATATGTAGAACACTCATTTGCAAATAGTAAAGAATTGTCTAAATCATTAGTTTTTATAAATCTTGTTAAAAATGCAGCTACAAAAGTATCACCTGCTCCTGTTTGATCTTTAATTTCAACTTTTTTAACAGGATAAATTTTCTCTAAATATTTGCACCCTTTACTTCCTAAAGTTATTATTAAAGATGAGTACAAAGATAAATCAGGTAATAAATGTTTAGAGGCATTATATTCATCTTCATTGATTTTAATAAATTTTGCTTTACTACAATATTTGCCTAACAATCTTTTAGTATCAATTAATACATTATTATGATTTTCACATATGTATTGTATTGTTTTTTCAGATAAAAATCCTTTAACATAATCTGATATTATTACTCCATCATATAGTTTTAGATTTAATGTATTAATATCAATTTCTACTGTATCAGCTTCACCCTCATCAACTCTAATAATAATTTGGTTAGTTTTATCGTCAACAAATCTTGTTTTTTTAATAGAATTAGTATTAGTAATTAAATCACAATCTATACCCAAACTTACAACATTATCATAAACATTTAAAGCCATACCCCCTTTATTTACTGTATATTTAGGAATAAAAACAGGAACAGGTGCATCTGGGCATAGTCTTGGACATTTACCATAAGTATAAATGTCTTTACAACTATCTCCTATAACTAATATTTTTGGCTGTCTCCTTTCCATACTCTATAACTATCTTCTATTTTATCTTGTGTTGATATTTCAAATATAATACTATCTTCTAATGCTTCTAATTGATGCGATATACCTTGATATATGGTAACGATACAACCTTCTTTTAGGTAATCCAAATTTAATGAAGCATCTTCTGGGTTTATCCAACTAAATTTTAATTTTCCTTTTTGTACAAACCAAGTTTCATATTTTTCAATATGATAATGCATTGAAAATTTTTTACCTTTATTAAAAACTAATAATTTACCACAATAATCTTCATTATTTTCAATATGAAGTTCATGCCCCCAACCCTTTTTTACTATTTTACCTTGTGTTATTTTTGGCTTTTTGTCCATTCTAAAATATTTGTTGTCGAGTATTTATTCATTCTTTTAAAGAACCTAACATGCTGAGCATGTTCTTCACCAATTACTTTCTTGTTTTGCCAATCAGATCCTACTATTAAAACATGAGGTTGATGCTTTTTAATAAGATTATTTAAACCCTTAGCGGTATCAAAAATAAAAACTTTATCCACATATTTTATAGATTTTACCATTTCAATTCTATCATCTTCACTAAAAAAGGGTCTATCTGGGCCTTTATCCTTACTAACTTTACTATCTGAGTCCATCCCAACATATAATTTAGTACCTAGGGATTTTGCATATTTAAAAAGTTCTAAATGTCCTCTATGTAGTATATCAAAACAACCATTTGTCCATATTATTTTTTCTTCTTCCATAATATTTCCTAATCTTTATAAATTTGTATATTTTTTATTATTATCAGTTATAATCATTTGATAAGCATTTTTTAATTCATCAATACCATTTGGAATTGAATATATTGGTTTCCATCCTGTAGCTTCTAATTTATCATTAGACACTATGTAATTCCTATTATCTTTATCTTCTCCAAACTCATTTTCAATAATTACTAAATTTGGGAAAGATTTTTTAATTTCTTCAGCTAATTCTCTTTTATTTAAATTAGCATCTGATAGTCCTACATTATATACTTGATTATTCATTTTGCTATAATTTTCAATGCAGTGTATAAATGTTCTTGCTATATCGCGTACGTGTATGTAATTTCTTTTAAAATGTGATTGAAACAATACTAAACACCCATCAGTCATAGTTTTGTATATAAAATCATTAACCAATAAATCTGTACGCATTCTAGGTGAAGAACCAAACACTGTTGCTAATCTTAAACATATTCCATTTTCCCAATCTATAATATAGTCTTCAGCTTCACATTTTGTTTTAGCATAATGAGATAGTGGGTTAAATGGTGATTCTTCAGTAATGATTTTATCAGAACTTCCATATTGACTATTAGTATTAGGCATTATTAATTTTTGATTTGTTTCTAATATATCAACTATGTTTTCAATTTGGTGAAGGTTTACTGAAGTTGCTAAATCCTTATTTGCATCACAAGCTGGGGCTCCAACTATAGCTGCTAGTGGGATTATTATATTATGGGCAACTACTAATGCTTGTAGTTGTACTTTATTTGTAACATCACCTTTTATAAATGTGAAAAACTTATTATCACATAAATGTAAGAGGGAGGTTTGTTTATATAATAAATTATCTAAAACAGTAACCTCATACCCCTTATCTAATAACATTTCAGCTAAAACTGAACCTATATATCCTGCTCCACCTGTAATTAATACACTATCCATTTAATCTTTTTTTAATATCATTATACACTATTTTTAACCCATCTTTTAAAGATGTATTTGACTTCCATCCTAATTCCTTATATATTAAACTACAATCACATAATTGTCCCCAAATTACAGTATCTTTTGTAGTATCCCAATCTATAGTAATATCTTTTTGAGAAATATCTATAACCGTATTTGCTATTTCCTCTATTGAAACTCTTTCATCTTTCCCTACATTATAAGGACCTACTAATTGTCTATTATCTAAATCTAAAATCATTGTTTCAATACAATCTAAGGCATCATCAATAAAACAATATGAACGTGTTTCTTTTCCAGTACCCCAAACACTAAACGGAATTTGTGGGTATTTAATTGCTCTATGAGAAAATACAGGAATAACTGATCCTGTTTCTAATTGGAAATCTTGATTTGGACCATAAATTCCAATAAATCTAGCTACAGCCGCATTTAAATTTTTATTCTCAATTAAAGCTGATTCAATAGATTTTTCTCCTATTAGTTTTGCCCAACCATATGTTAATTCTGGGTTTGCAGGATATGCATCTGATTCTTTAATATTAGGTGAATCAATTGTTGTTTGTAATTCTTTTGGATATACATGAGCAGATGATGCATAAAAATATTTAGTTATATTATGTTTAATAACACATTTAAGAACATTAGAATCAATTTGGATATTGGATTGCATTATATCATAAGGTTTAGATAAATAAGTTCCAATACCCCCTACTTTAGACGCTAAATGTATTACTATGTCTTGATTTTTAAAATATTTTTCTATATTTTTATAATCTCTTAAATCAATTAAATGTAATATTAGATTATCATTTGATTTTAAAAAGTTAACATTTCCTCTTTCTAAATTATCTAAAACAGTTACATGATTTCCTTTATCAATTAATCTATTTACTAAATGGGAACCTATAAATCCAGTTCCACCTGTTACTAATATCTTCATTTTTTATTTATTAATATGTTATGTTCTGGGAAGTATAAATAATCAATATTAGTACCTAAATAACATTTTATAGCATCTGTTGGGGTTTCTACTATTGGTTCTCTATCATTAAAACTAGTATTTAATAATATAGGAACACCTGATTCCTTATGCCATAATTTTAAAAAGTTATAATACCATTTATTTATATCCTCTGATACTGTTTGTAGTCTTCCTGTACCATCTAAGTGTACAACTGCAGGTACTTTGTCTCTTTTTTCCTTTTTAAATGGTACTACTACCCCCATATAAGGAGAGTCTACTTCATACTCAAACCAATTAGATACTTCTTCTTTTAAAATTGAAGGTGCAAAAGGTCTAAACCATTGCCTATGTTTTACTTTTTCATTAATTAAATCTTTCATATCATTGCTTCTAGGATCAGCTAATATACTTCTATTTCCTAATGCCCTTCTTCCTGACTCAGATTTTTCATTAAAAATTGATACAATGTTATTATTAGAAAGTAATTTTATTACTTCATCATCGTTTTTTTTACTAACAATAATTTTATCTTTAAATTCTTCAATAGTATTATTTACTATTTCTTTATTGTAATTAATACCTAAATAAGGTTTAAAATAATTATCATTTGATAATTTTGAATTATTTTGAATATGATGGTAAACATATTGTGCTGATCCTATAGATAATCCTCCATCATAAGGTACTATTGGTATAAATACTTCTTCTATTTGGGGAAACCATTCTGAAATTTTACCCATACAAACACTATTAAGTGATACTCCCCCAGTAAAACAAATAGTTTTATCTTCTGGTTTAATGTATATTTTAATAATTTCTTTTATTATAGATTCTGTGGCTTTTTGTATACCTTTAGCTACATTATATTTATTATCTTCGTGTTGGTTTATATATTCTATTATTTCAGGATGATATGATTTAAAATTATCAATGTTTAAAAAAGAATTGTAAAAAATTTCTTCAAATGCTGATTCTTTACCTATAGCTGCCATAGCCATAATTGTACCAGCTTGATTTCCTTTTGGTGGGCCAGAAGATAAACCAAATAAAGGTTCTAAGGATTCATGCCAAACTGGTCCTACACATAATTGATGTATTGGGTAAAGTGCGGTTGATGATATTTTATTATCCTTCCCCCTATATATTGCTACAGATGATACTTGGGGATCATTTTGAGAATTTATATCCCAACCACCAGAATCTAAAGATATAATTAATGAATTATTAAATCTACTAGAATAATAAGCATGTGCAGCATGTGATAAATGATGACCTACCTCATAATAATCATTATTTTCTACCATATTGTCAAAAAGATTTTCATCACCAAGAGATCTTACAGCTGATGCTTTTGCTTTTCCATCACAATGGAAACAGTGAGAGTATGTTAAACTTTCTTCTTTTAAGTTTGGATTTCTATCTAAAAATAGTTTTAATCCATCTCCATTTCCTTCTTTTAATCTAGTAATTCTTTCTAATTCTTCATGTATAATAGGAACACCATTTTCTAAAATACAATAAGAACAATCATGTCCAGAATGAAAACCTATAATTATGTTTTTATTTTTTTCCATAAATTATAATCTTATTATATCTTCATTATTAAGATACCATTCTATAGTTTTTTCTAAACCTTTTTTTAATGGAGTATTAGGAACATAACCAAATTCTTTTTCAAACTTATCCATATCATAAAATCTTTTTAATTGTCCATCAGGTCTATTTGTATCCCATACTATTTTACCTTTATAATCTATTATACTAGAAATTGTTTCAATTAATTCTTTAATTGAAGTTTCAGTTCCTGTTCCTAAATTAAATGGACCAGTTTCATTACAATTTATAGCATCAATAATAGCTTTAACGGTATCACCTACATATAAAAACTCTCTAGTTGCTACACCTGTTCCCCAAACTTCAACAGTTGGAGCATTTGTTTCTCTTGCTGTTAAAAATTTTCTTATTAATGCTGGTATTACATGAGAATTTTCTAGGTGGAAATTATCATAAGGACCATATAAATTAGCTGGTAGTAGTACTGTTGTGTTAAAACCATATTGTTCTCTATAAGCCCAACCACCAATAATTAAATTTTTCTTAGCTAATGAATAACCATATGAATTCATATCTGGTAAACCATTCCAAAAATCATTTTCATTAAAAGGTACAGGTATGTCTGATGGATAACCACAACCAGCTGCTAATGATACTAATTTTTCAACACCATTAATGTATGAATAGTGGTTTACTAATACACTCATCATAGCATTTTGATGGAAAAAATCACCAGGTTTTGATTTATTAGCTGCTATACCACCTACTAATCCTGCTATATGTAAAACTATTTGAGGTTTATTTGTTGAGAAATAATTTGATACACTTTCTTCATTTATCATATTTAACTCTTTTGAAGATGGGGTTAATAAATTATTATATCCTCTTATTTCTAATTCTTCTACTAAATTTGTTCCTACAAATCCACTAGCTCCTGTAATTAATATTTTTTTATTTTTCATTTTTATTATTTTATTGTTGCAAACATCATTCCATAATTAACACGTCTATCCTTATCTAAAAATCTATCTACTTTTAATTCTTTAAATGTATAAAAAGATTTTGGGTATTCCAAATAAGGATCACCTTTATCTGAATGAGTTACTTCTTCAAATATATCACCTTCATCAAAAAAACCTATCATACCAAAACTATTATAACCTATACTTTCTAGATGTTTAATAATTTTAAACATTTCTTCATCCATTTCTTCATGGTATTCAAAACAAATATCTTTTGCTTTATTTGTTAATCCTTTTAAAACAGTATATTCATAACCTTCAACATCAACCTTAATTAAATCTGGGGTACCATAATGTTCTATCAGGTTATCTAAAGTTATAGATGGGATTTTAATAGCATCAGCCCAATTATGATTATTTGTAGTTGTAATGTATTTACTTCCTTTAGTAAACCTAGAATTATTCATAAACTCAGGTGATGCTGTTGATATCCCATCAGCATCATGTTCTATAAAAAAATCTATCTCTTCTTCATTTTTATCAGATACTAATCTATTAAGTAAAACAAAATTATCATTATTAGGTCTAGTACAAATATTTGGGTTAGCTTCTATAGCTACTACCTGGATATTAGGGAATTTTTTAAAACAGGCATCTGTAAATTCTCCATGATTAAATCCTACATCGAATATTAATTTCATATTATTGTAAATTGGTTAGGGTAAAATTTTGGTCTTTTTAAATTAGGTTCATCAGGTGCATAAAACTCAGGAGCTATAACTATTTTATTAGGGTTTGGGTTATTATAAGCTGCCCACCAACCAAAACTACTAGCATGTGATAAAATATTATGATCACAACTCATTATTAAACTAAAGTCATCCATTTGAGATCTACCTTCAGAAAAAATAAATTCATCTCCCTTAAAAAATTCTTTACACCAATTGATATCAATTTTATTATCTTCATTAAATCTTTGTCCCCCAGAAAATACTAAAAATTTTACATTTTTATCTTTAAATTTACTTTTAGCTTTATTAAAATAAATCTCATATAAACCCCCCTTATCAAATGCACTTATAAGTCCAGTTTGACCATTAGTCATATTATCTCCTCTTCTAACATGCACACTAACTATTTCACATTTATGTAATAACTTTAATTTATTTATTTCCTCAATAGCAGGAAGTAAATAATTTGGTTTTGGAGTTAACTCTTTTATAATTTGGTCCTTAAACTCCTCAAAATAAAATGTACTTTGAAAAAACCCAGTTATAGATGTATTATTAGGAATATTAAAAAAATCATCATCATATTTTTTAAAATCTGGTTCTTGGTAAGATTGCTTTAATGTTTGGATATCTTCTTCTGTAAAATAATCTACTTCTAAATTGAATTGGTCTAATAAACAAGTTTGACCATGCCAACTTCTTGTTTTTGGGTCTGGTATTTTAACATTAAAATTATTTTTTAGGCCTAAACTCTTTAAAGCTGCATATTGGAATAGTTGGTTTCCTAACCTACCCATTTGGCCTAATGTATAGAATGTAACCATTAATTATTTTATAGTTTTATTATTTTTAAATACTGTAAATTCAGTTAAATCCCTATATCCATTTAATTCTTGCAAATCTTCTTTATGTTCAGGATAATTTTGCATCATTGATAACCCATGTGCTGCTTGTTGAGGTGTCATATACATATTCCAACCTAAAAACTCAATATCATCATCTTTATAATATTTTTCACTTCTACCTTCATACCTTGCTTTTTTAAACCAATTATATGCTTCTTCATTGTCACATAAAATTGCACCACCTTTCCAAATTGGGAGTTGTTTTTTTATATGAAAAGATAAACCCATATAAGATCCTTTTATATACATACCTTTAGTAAATCTTTTAGCAGCATCATATATAGGGTAAGGTTTTAATTGATAAATTCCTTTCCAATGATTTGTTTTAGGTCTTTTATCAAATATAACTTCTCCACCTGCATGTATAACTGATTGAGGAACTGATAGATAAGTTTGGGAAGGTATAGTTACTTCTTTTACATTAAGATATTTACATATTAAAAATAAAGCATTAGTACAGCTATCAATTGTAACTACATAAGGAGCACCTGTGTAGTAAGATATTTCATCTTCAAACATTTTTACTATCTGATAAGGATTATTTTTCATTTTCTGATATTATTTCGATACAAAGTATATTTTTATCATTCACCATTACTAACCTTCCATCTTTAGTTTCAAATTTTGTGAATTGTCCTTGTTTAATAGAATGTGTATCTACATCATTAAATGTTCTCTTTTCCCCATTAATAAAATGAAGAATTTGTGAAACATATCTACCTTTAACTGTAACTGTTGATTTAAGATTTGTTGTTGTTGTCATACCCAAATATAATAAATTTTTCTTTAAAACCCACACTTGAAAATAAATTCAATGAAGCTATATTATCTACTTTTACTTTACCATAAGCTGAAGGGAAAATTTTCATTATTTCTCTCAGCATAAATTTACCCACACCATGTCCCTGAAAATCAGGGTGGGTACATATCCTAATATCATCTTCAATAACACCAACATATCCACAAGGTTGTTCTTTATATAAAGCAACTCTATAAAATTGAGAATGTTTTTGCATATAATTTTCTTGCATTTCTTTTGTAATATGAGTAGAGTTTATAAAACCATCTAATACTCTTTTATCATTACGTAAAGTTCTAATAAACTCCCAATATTCTTTTGTACATTCTTTTAATTCCATGTGCATGTTAAATTTAAACTATTTGAACCTCTATAACTCCAATATCCTTGTAAATAATCTCTTTCAGTAGGCATATCTATCATTGGAGATAAACAAGTACCTATGTCTATAAAAGTATTATCCTTATTATCTTTAAATAACTCATATATAGCTAAATTACTAAATGTTGATGCTGAAAATAGAAATATATGATTTTTAATATTGTTTTTATTTATCCAAGTTTTTATATCATCAATAACATTAACATCATTAACCATTGCATTATAACCAACTCTAAAATCTTTTACTATAAAAGGTAAAGTTTTAATATTAGCATTTTTATTACCAACAAAAATACACTTTTTACTATAAAATAAAGGTAATATTTGTTGTATAAAGAGGGGATAATTTGAATTCACCCACAAATTAGCCCAAGTTAAAGATTCATCATCTCCTCCATGTAAATCTATTTGAAAATCAAAATTTTCTTTTCCTACACAACAACTACAACTAATTCCCTTATAATAATTTTCTTGTTTATGTTGAAAAGTTTTTACTAATGTATCTCTAAATTCTTTATGTTCAGAAGGGTTAAAATGTTTAAAATCATCCTTTCTATAAGGGCCTGATTGTTTTACTTCCCCCATTTGAATTAAATTTTCACTTAATTTTAACTCTTTATTTTGTAATATAAACATTTCCCCATCAGAAAATCTAGAAAAGGCAAAATTTTCTTTATTTACTATTTTCTGCTTAAAAAAATTAAAATGTGCTTTAAAATCTTTCATTTAATATGTTTTTAAATTTAATACTAGATTTACCATCACCATAAGGACATTTAGCATTAATATAATAATTATCTATTAATTTTCCAAATTTAGATTTTAAGTCATCTGGTGATTTGCATATATGAAGATGGCCTGTTTCTATTGCTTCAGGTCTTTCAGTTGTTGTTCTACAAACAATAACTTTTTTATTAAAGAAACTACCTTCTTCTTGTAAACCCCCACTATCACTTATTATTAATCTACACTTAACTAGAATGTCTAATAATTCAGGATGGGATAATGGGTTTATTACAGTAACATTACTAAGAAGATGTTTATGTTTTTGAACATTAGGGTTAGGATGGATTGGTAATATAAATTCTAAATCAGGATTTTCTGATGCTAATTTATTAATTTCTATAAACCAATGGTTCATCCAATGAAGATTTTCTCTTCTATGCATTGTTACTAATATTTTGTTAGTATACTCACATTTATCCTTATAATTAAGTAGATTATCTAAAACTGTATTACCTATTACATGGCATACTCCATTTGTATGTTCATTAACTAGATTTTTTAATGATAATTTAGTAGGACATAAGTTAACATCTGAAATTCTAGCTATCATTTGTCTATAAGCTTCTTCGGGATATGGATGATCTAAATTATAACTTCTTAATCCTGCTTCTAAATAATAAATTTTTAATTTTCTATTATAAGCTGCTAAAGCACACCCAAATGCAGAACCTGTATCTCCTTGTACTAATACACTATTAAAATCTCCATCTGGAAACTGTAACATACAATCTGATATAATTTGATCTAATCTATTATGATGAATTTTCATATTAATTTTAAAATCCACATTAATATTATTTAACAAATCAGGATGTTGTCCTGTAAATAATAGACTATATTGTGATTTATCTAGTATTTTTATTAAAGGTTTAACCTTTAACCATTCTGGCCTAGTACCAAAACATATTAGTATTTTATTTTTCATTTATTAATTTCCATCCTTTTTTTCTTTGATTTACAAAGTATTCATTCATTAGTTGTTTAAAGGGAGTACCATCTATCCCTAATTGATTTGTTTCCCATAAAGAATTTTGATCACCCCCATATTCTGCTCCTTTAATACTACCCCATAATTCTTTATTATCTTTAGGATGAGGTGGAACATATGTAGGAATATTTGCATATTTTTGTAACATATAACTAAAATGCATATCTTCTCCACAAGTATTATATTTAGGATTTGGTATTTCTCTCCACATATGACTTAACCATTCTTTTTTAAAAAACCAGCTATGACCTACTAAATCTACTTGAATAGGAACATCATTATTTCCAGTTTCAACCCAACCAAATCTTAAATAATGTTCATAATATGAAGAATGTTCTGGTGAGTTTGGATTTAAATATAATAAACCTATACTACCTAATAAACCTTCGTTGGTTTTCATAGTTTCAATACAATTTTCTAACCATCTTTTTCCTGGTATAGTATCGTCATCAAATATACAAACATATTCATGTTGTGCGTTAAAGGCAAATGCAAATCTAGCCCACACACCAAAATTATAATTACATAAAGCTGTTGGAATAGACCCCATAATTTCATAATTAATTAAATCATCATCCCCAGGATTATTATACCATAATAAAATTTCTTTTGGTTTTACAGTACCATTATTTAATGCTTCTAACTGTTCATTAAGTTGATTTCCTCTCTTATATCCATTTAATATTACTGTTACATTCATAATATATTATTTAGTTTTAATTTATATTTATCTAATGTATAAATTTCTTTATACATTGCTTTAGACATTTCACTACATACTGTATAGAAGGTACTATCTTCTTTTAATCGTTTAGCTAATTTACGTGCTTTTTCTACATCTTCTACATCTACTGATAAATCAGGATGGCATAATCTTTGTGTATCTACTTTTTCATTTCCAATACAAGGGATACCAAAATAAGCACAATTTAAACTAAAAGTACCAGCTGCTACAGTAGGCATTAAGTGTATTGCGTATTTAAACGTAGATAAAGTATTCATCCAATTTATCCATGTTAGTCGTGGTAAATGGTGTAAATCTGCTATATCTCGCTCATTTTCACGTCTAGCATGTGATTCTTGTGTCCATATAGGTACGTCAAATTCACTTGAAGCTATATAACCTTGAAAACCTCCATACCAACGTGCAAAATTACCACCTACAATAACTTTATCTTCAGTTTGTGGAGTTATATTTTTAATTAAATCCTCAATAAGTAAAGTTGGCATTACATTTATTTGTTTACTAGGAAATAAACCTTGATAGAATTTAGTATCACATTCATTATGAGCAAAAATACTATCACATTCAGATAATGTATTATAAAAATTTATTTGATCACTAATTTCATAATCATTAAATAACCATGATGGACCTTCCTGAATATAATGTACTTTATTATTATTTGATTTTAAAATTGGTACTATATCTAATTCTAGAAGTTCGCTAATAGGATTAGATTTATCACTTAATTTTACTCCAACAGCATTTAAAAATACTTCTCCTTTAGGAATTATAATAAAAACATGATCCTGGTTTTTTATATTTTGAAAGTTATGAATACAAGAATGGTTTGCTTCTAAAGCATTCATCCATGCAAATTCTGTTCTCATATTAGGATGAGTTGGAGGAATTTTACCTTCAAAATTCATTTCTGTTAGAAAAGTAATATTCATATTTAAACTCTGTTTGCTCTATTTCTTAATCCAACATACTCTTTTATTTTATCACAAACATAATCTACATCTTTAATAGTCATTCCATGGTGGGCTCCTAATAAAAAACCATTTTTCATTATTGTGTCCGAATTTTCAAAATCCTGTAAGTATTCTCTATAAATTGGGTGACGAGTTACATTACCAGCAAAAGTAACTCTAGTTTGGATGTTTTGATTTTCTAAATATGTTAATAAATCTAATCTATGATTATATTGAAGTGGTATTGCTAACCAATTAGGTTTAATACTATCGTTTGGTAATAATATTTCCTCTACATCTTTAAGATTTTCTAAATAACGTTCAATATTAGTTCTTCTAATATGTTCAAATTTTTTAAATTTTTCTAACTGAACTAAACCGAATGCAGCATTCATTTCACTACATTTCATATTATAACCTAATACACTGTATAAAAATTTATGATCATAAGGAATACCATCAACTTCATGATTAAATCTATCATCCATTATTTCAGAATCATCTCCCATTCTTCCCCAATCTCTAAATGATTTTGCTCTTAATAATTGTTTTTTATCATTAAACATTACCATTCCACCTTGTCCACCTGCTGTTATAACATGACTAGCATAAAAACTAGTTGTGGATACATCAGTTTCTTTAGTATAAGTCATAGTATCAGCTGAATCCTCAATTATGTATATATCTTCCCTTCCTATTCTTTTTAATTCTGATCTTAATAATTTCCAATCTGGTTTGTTTCCTATTAAATTAGGTACCATAATTGCTTTAACATCATGAAACATTTCTTCTTCTGGGTCTACAAGGAGTGATATAATATCTTTAATATTAGGAACATAAGTATTTAAATTAACATCACAAAATAAAGGTTTATACCCTAATTGAATAATAGGAGCTAATGTAGTTGAAAAAGTACAAGCAGGTGTAATTACTTTACAATCTTTTGGTAAGTCCAAGCATGCTAAAGATAATAAACAAGCTGATGAACCTGAATTTACAAATAAACCATACTTTTTACCAAAATATTTAGCAACTTTTTCTTCAAATTCAATAGATTTAGGTCCAAATCCTGCTAACCAACCATCTCTTAAACATTGCTCTACAGCTTTAATTTCTTCTTCTCCATAAGATTCAAATCTATTAGGAGCATACCATACTTTTTTAGATTGTTTCATAAAAATTATTTTGTCGTTCTTGTCTTTTAATATCTTTTGGGTGGTATAAACAATACTCTTCATCCATAGGAAGAGCTGCAAACTTTTTATATCCTATTAACTGTTCATGAACTGGTTTAGTCCAATAAATTCTTTCAGTATTATTTTTATAAATTCTCATTTGATTATCAGGGAAATTAACCCAACCTTTATCATTTACTATCCAACCCCATTTAGTAATATGTTCTTGAGTTAACCCTTCAACAGTATTTATTCTAGGAACCCAATATGCTTCAACTTCAGGATTTAACTCTAATAACTGAGGTAAAGCAGTACACATATGTTCATTAGGATATTCATCAGCATCTATTAAAAATATCCAATCTCCATTACACATTTTATTTAAATGATTTTTTTGTTTACCAAAATCACTATTTAAAGGATTTGAATGCCAAATAAAAGGTGATGTTGTTCCTACACTTTTAGCTCTAAGATACTCTTCTACCATCTCAGAACCATTTTGGGAATCATATAATATTACAATTTCATCCTCTTCACGTTTATGCTTTATTAAAAAATTAACTAGTCTTTGTAATTCTATTAATTCATTGCAAACAGGTATAGCATAACTTATTTTCATAAAATGATTTATTCAGGTAATATTCCAATATACGAAAGTGCATCTATATATCCACGTTCTCTATCAAAATTTTTTATGTTTTCCATATCCATCCTATGTTTATAATATTCACCTGGTTTACCTGGAATTGGATATTTTACCTTTTCTGTATCTTTTACTTCTATAGCTTTAGCGGCTGACCATTCCCAATCTTCTTTACTACTACCATTTGCAAATACCATACCTAATTCTGGCTGGTTTATAGTATTAGGTACCCAAATAAGTCCTGTTTTTGGGTCTTCCCAGAGTAAATCTTTATATAACTCAGGTAAAGTTAATAATTGTTCTTCATAAAAATCTGATCCTGGATTCATTAAAGTATTAGTCCAAAAACCACATGATAAACTAAAATAATTAGTTATATCTTTAGTAACTTCTATTTTATAACATAAATCTCCTCCACTTTTGGGGCAATCTATTATTTCATCATATTCCATATTTATGCTTTTTTTAGGGTTGGTAATTTCGATGTTTTTGTAATTTTCTTTAAAGGTGGTAAGTTTAAACCTACACTTACTGAAACATTATTTTCAAGTATTTCATTTATTTTGGCTTTCATATTTTCAAAAGCAAAATAAGTTCTACTATGATATCCTTGTTGTTTTCCTCTTTCAGACCAAAATTTATATTTATTATAAACTTCTCCATAACTCATATGAATTTGATGGGGATCAACAGTAAACCAGTTAGATTCAGCTAAAATAATATCTTTTTGTTGTGCTGAAGGGTGAACTGGAGTTAGTTTTCCTCCTATTAGTAAACTTTTTTCATTATGTAAAAAATCTACTTGTCCTGACCATGCAGAACATATTACAGGTTTATTTGATAAACTAAATTCTAATAATGGTCTTCCAAATCCTTCACCTTTAGTATGGGACACCATTGCTTTAACTTTAGGATGATTATATAATTCATTCATTTCTTCATTAGAAAAATTCCCATGAAGTAAATATATATTGGGTAATTTACCAGTACATACTTCTCTAATTGAACTTATTCTTTTCATTATTTCTCTTCTATCCATATGAGAAGAAGAAACTGCTGATGTTTTAATAATTAATGCTGGTTTTTTCTTTTTATTTTTAAAAGTTTCATAAAAAGATTTTAATGTAACTCCTATATTTTTTCTATCTTCTCCAAAAGCACCTTGCATCCAATGTCCTACAACTAAAAAGGCAAAATCTTCAGGAATTGAATTAATATCTTCAAATAACTCTAAATTTTTAATATCTTTTTCTTTTATAGGTTTATAAACATCTAAATTAGCACCTTCTAATAATACTTCTATAGGTTTTTCTATTCTAATTTCTCCAACTTTTTGATTAGTTTTTGAATCCATTCTATCAAATTTAGAATTTAGAAATACATCTTTAGAATGTTTAGATGAAACTAAATTTATGTTCATTCTATTCATCCCTTCAATCCAAGGTGCAGCACATAATGTAGTTTCAATTCCTGCAGTTATTCCTATATTATATTTTCCTACAGGACTAAATTCATTAGGTACTGTAATTTGAGCCCAAATATCAGGTTGAGTTTTTAACTCATTGTTGGGTAATAGATGATTTAATAAAAATCCCCATTCAGGGTTATCTTCAATAAAACCAAAAGGAGTAGATCCCCACCTTTGTGACATAACTTTTACATCATATTTATCTAATTCAATAATTGATCTAACTAAATCTCTTGATCTTGCTCCATATCCACTGTATGTGTCAATTGGGCAACTTATAACAAATGTATTTTTCATATTAATATATTAATTTATGTGGTATAACTCTTTTTTTATATTCAGTATCTTTTAAAAATGAATATTTTTTTCTTGGTTTCCAAGTTGTAAATAATTCTTCTGTAGCTTCAATTATTTTATTACTCATTTTTTCAGATGTAAACCCAGCTTCATCTCCTAAAGCCCATTCTTGACCTAATTTTCCTATTCTTTTTCTTTCCTCATTACCCATCTTATATAACTTCATCATTTCCTCAGATGCATCTTTAGCATCAATATGATCATCATATATATAAGGAGTTGGAGGTGAACCAACAATACTACTTGTTTTTGGATAAACAGGAAATGCCCATTCACCATGTTTTTTATAAGTACCATTATGGTTAGAAGGGAAATTTTCATCAAATTCAATCCAATCTCCATTTTTATCTTCAAAACGCATTTGATCTTGCATTCCACCTGTAACAGTAGCAATAAATGGTGTTGCACTTAACATTGCTTCTGTTAAAGATAACCCCCAACCTTCAGCATTTGATAATTGTACTACACCATCTGCTGTGTTGTATAACATATTCATTTCTTGGGTTGATAGTTTATGATCTAAAATTCTAACATTATTTGTTCCAAAATATTCAATTACAGCTGGTAGATCTGTTCCAGGTTCAAAAACAGCTTCTGTTTTTAAAGTTAACATACATTTTGTTCTTTCATTTTCAGGTAACTTATCCATAAACATTTTCCAAGCCATTAAAGTATCAGGAATACATTTTCTTCTAATATTTCTAGAATTAAATAATAAATGAAAATTTAAATCTTTTGGTAATTGTAAATCAGTTTTAAACTTATTTAATCCATCATCATTATTCTCTAAAACACCAAATATTTTATTATTTAATCCATGAGGTACATATTTAAATATTTTATCTTTACCTTTATCTCCTAATACTAACTTATTAATATTAACAGTTTGTTTTGATATCCCTAATAAAACATCACAAGATTCATAATATTCTTTATTATACATTGGAGCAGGATAATTATCCCAAATATTAAGGTAAATAATAGGGATGCTTTTTCTTATTTCATCCTCAGCACTAAATAACCAAGCAAAATATCTTGGATCTGTTATTAACATTATAGCGTCTGGATTTTCTCTTTTTATTATTGTTCTTAATAAATTTATATCTCCATATCCTGCTGCAGGATACAAAGAAACACTAGCATCTAACACTTCACTTTCTTTTGCTACATCATTATCCATTATAACTTGTTTTCCTTGCTCAGGGTGTTCAACAGCTCCTGCTATTTGAGCCCAATTATAACGATGACAAGTATTTATAATAGTTTCTCTTCCTATTTGGGCAACACCAGAATGAACTCTAATATCATCAGTTATAAGAAGTATTTTTTTTCTGTTTTCTTTTTTAATATAACCTTCTTTCATTTTTAATTTTAATTTTGATTATCGATTTCTAAATTACTGTGATTGTGGATTTTTCTTCTAAAATCTTCATCTGTAAGATATAAATGAATAGCTCTATCAGATAATTTCTGAAATGAGAATTTACGTCTTACACATTCAATTTTAAAGTTTTCAAATAAATTACTTTTTACTTTTACACTTGTTAGTGTCATGTTTTTTTTATCAGCCATAGTTTTTGTTATTGGTTTATATTTGTCTATACGTATATGCGGATTATAAGTTCTTACCAAGGACATTACATAGTTTGTCATCCTCCTTAAATGCACAGAAATGACAGTTCCACTTTGATGGTCGTGGAATGTGAAGTGTTTCTTTGTATCCGTTATAGTCAAATGCTTCATTGATAAAATCTTTTAATTTTTTAGTTGCTTTTTTAATATGTTCTGGTTTAGAGGGAGGTTGGAAGTTTTGTATCCTTTGTTTCATTCTTGCAAATTCAGCATCTTCTGGAACCTTTCTCTTAGCAATTATATATTCAATATCAATACTTTCTTCTGCTAATCCAAACTGTTCTGCAAAATATTTTTTATATAATATTAATTGGATTAATTTTTCTTCATCTTTTTTAGCATATGAGTTCCAACCTTTAGTACTAGTTTTTATATCGATTATTTGAAATGTATCTGTAGGTTCGTGGTACATTACAACATCTAAAAAGCCATTGTATATAACGTTTTTATATGCATTATTAGGTATAACAGATATAGGTATTTCACAACCCACTAAAAACCACCCTTTTGTTTTAAAATAACTACCTTTATTCTTTTTAAAATATTCTAAAATCTTTACCCCATCCTCAAAAAACTCTCTTATTTCTTCAGATGAACTAAAGTGTTGATTATTATTTTTTTTATATTGAATTAAATATTCTTCTCGTATTTTATCTTCTAATAATTCTTTAATATTTTCTCTATCTGCTGCGGCACCACTTTTATCATACATTACATCTAAATAATGTTGCATAACTTCATGAAAAGCAGTTCCAAATACCATATGAATACTTGGTGATTGTTTTTTATGACCCTCTTTGTAGTGAAGTGCCCACTTTTTAGGACAACTTCTAAACATAGATAATTGTGAATAAGAAATATTTTTCTGAAAGCCAAAATTAATAGGTTCAGGTTTATGATTTCTTATTATTTTTACAATAGGTGGTATTCTTTTAGCCAAGGCATTATTTTTTCCATTTGTTACGTCCTACTAGCAAACCAATAATGCCATAATTAGCTATATCCATAAAAGTATCTTCCATCCCTTCACCTTTAACAAATGCTCTACCATTTAATAGTAAATTTTTTAATCTACTAATTTTATCAGTTAATCTAATAGCTAAACCAGTTAATGAGAATTTTTTATCATTCTTATCATGTAAAATATCTCCTCCTAAAGCTATGTTATTTAAACCATAATCCATATGTTTAGCAGCAAACATAGTATACATCTCCAATCCTATCTTTTTATATTCCTCAGATAATTCTGGGTACTCAGTTTCGAATAATTCTACTATTTCTCCCTTACTCATTTTTTCCATAATACTTTTCTATAGTTTCTAATCTCTCTTCAGCTGATGCTAATAATTTTAAACTTTTTGTAGCATCTTTAAGAAAATCATCTGAAGTATGGTCTCCTATTCCTACTGCCATTTCAGTTAATAATTCTAATGCCATTAATGCTTTTGCTTTATCAGCTTCTGCTTGAGTTTTAAGAGCTGTTATTAATTTATATTGTGCCATTTTATAATTTTTTAATTAATTTTTTAATTTCTTTATCATTTATACCTAATTTAATGAGAATTTCTTTAATATCCTCCCTACTTAAAAGATTTACATATTCATTAGCTTCTACAAAACTACATTCAAAATATTTTACCATAGGTTCTAATATTTCTTTTATATTTTGTTTTGTTTTTGATTTAATATATCTTAAAAACATTTTTTTTCTAGGAAGCATTTCACAATAAAAATTGTAAATTCCTTTTTTATCTGTTGGTGAAAATTTTTGTGCTAAATTAGCAATTTCTATATAACCTTGATACATGGATACAAATCTATGTATCATATAAGCATTAAAATTCTCCCAAGCATTTTCTTCAAAACTATCTAAACTAGATTTTTTATCAGTTAGTTCATTTAGCCATTCAAATATATTTTTAGGCTTTAACAAGGACATCTTTATATTCCTCTCTTAATTCTTTAGGCATTGAATCTTCTAAAATTTTATTAGTTTTAGGATCATAAAATACTGGGATAGGCATAATAGCGTCTGAATCAGTTCCTGTTACAAATTTAGAAACTTTACGTAATAAAGCTCCTTGTTGCCAAATTTTACTTCCATCTTCAGTTTCAATAGATGTTGTAGTTGTTAAATCGATGTTGGGTTGTTGTCCGTTTTGCATAATTAATTATTTTAATATTTGTGGTTTAATTGTTTTAATAATTTGAGATATTAAAGCCATACAATTGACTTCTTTATCTATTCTAAAGTTTGATTGATATGAATATTCATTTATATAAAATGCAATCATACCTTCTTTTCCAGATGCATATTCAGATGAATTATCATACAAAAATCTATATAATCCTTCAAAATCCTTTACATTAGAATCTGCTACTATTTGTCTAATTGTTCTCCAATTAGGTTTTTTTAATTTTAATTCTTCTAATATTTTATTTTGATAATTACTTTCTACTAATACATCATTATCAA
>Ga0209634_1000719_pt1 | contig 25161 bp, 41 predicted proteins | sample LinPmetageLP40_FD_184043 | JGI IMG/M metagenome (GOLD analysis project Ga0209634, IMG submission 184043) | Marine viral communities from the Pacific Ocean - LP-40 (SPAdes) (version 2) | ecosystem: Environmental > Aquatic > Marine > Oceanic | place: Pacific Ocean | collected 2010-08-26 | reverse complement strand
AAGGGGGGGTAGGTTAAATTAAATATCCTCATAATCATCAGGATCAAAGTCATCGTCTACTAAATCTCTAGCATCAACATAGACCACGACACACCGACAGTTGCATACATTGACTGCACCGCCTCTGGGATCTCCAGCATAACTCATGGGTCTACCACCTATAATAAAATCCTCATCCATAGTGACCTGCTGACCGTTAGCCATCCTGTGAGTCTCCCTAGTCCGACCATCCCCTGTTGATACCCACTGCTTGAGCATTGACACACCATAACTGTCACCTACCTTCTTATGATACCTCTGGTGAGCAAAGCCAGCCGCGCTGTGTGTCTCAGTTCTAGCGATAAGTGCCGCACGATTCCTATTGATTGGCCTAAAGTTCTTTCTTAGGTCTTTGGCTATCTGGACTAAAGTTGCGTCTCCTAGGCGTAATTTCTCTATAGATGCCAAGATAAGCAAGCCCTGTGTGCGTGAAATGTTACTGATGAAGCTCTCACGGTTGATAAAGTACAGAGCAACGGCCTCCTCAAAGGCTATTGACCTACCAAACATAAAGGCATCGTCATCTGCTTTCTGAGTTATTCGGTTATAGGCTAGGTCGTTGTAGTCAAAGATTACTTGGAATACGCGGCTTAACTGAGCAGAGATAACGGCTGTTACCTCGGTCTCAATGTTAGCGACTAAAACCCCACTGTTTATAGGGTCATCGTTTTCTATTTGTTTGGATACTATATTGACTGACTTGTTAAAACTCGTCTCTAGCTTCTTTTGAAAACCGCGACTAAGGTTATCCCTCATCCTAGCCTGTTCTACAGCATAACGCCTAGCATTGACTGAACCCTGCCTAAACCCGAAAAGCTGTTTTACTCTCAGTGCATCACCCATTGATTAAAGTTTTCGCAGTGTTGAGAACCTATGACCAACAATTACGTCCGTTGGCTTGCTTCCTTGGTATATCCTGATTAGTGCCGCTGGGTTCTCTTCTGATGCATTAAGCGTGAAGTCGGTTTTTGGTACTGACAGCTTCCCACTGGTAACAATCCTAGTTATCTTGCCTCTAGCCCTGCCACCTGAGTTATCCCAACTAACCATATCACCAACAGATAGATCATCCGCTTCTGCCTTGCTTTCTTCTCTCTCTATTTGCGCTCTCCTAGCCTTAGCCCAAGATTGCCCTGCATCACCGCCCCACAATGCCCAAGCGATACGCCCTGCCGAAGGATAACCTTCCTCGCCTTGACTAAACCCTGCGGCTTGCTTATCAACTTCGTGCCTAGAAAAATAACTGTGCATCCTAGTTACCGTATCTAATGAAACCTTGCTACGATTCACTAATTGGTTGGCTCTCGTCACGCCTATTTGAGTACCGCCCCTGTTATGCTTCTTTCTCCAATCAAGACCTCTCTGCGCTTCCTGAGCCATTGCCTTGTTAGGTGTTGTATCTATATCGGATAGGGCTTTAGATTCTTCATCGTAAAACTCGTAATCCTTACCATCATCTTCCTCTACAGGCGCATCTGGTAGCCCTTCATTAAGAGGGAATAGGCTGGCATTAACTAACAAGCCATCAGCGCCATCTATAGCATTAAGACCTAAACGCTCTCGCGCCTCGTTCCTAGTCATGATGCCCTCTTTAACTGCACCAATAACATTGTCATAGATTCGCTTTCTTCTCTCAGATAGGGCAGGAATCTCATCTGTGTCAAACTTGAAGTAAATATCCTCATCAAACTGAGGCATCAACCATTCGTTAATATCACACTGAACCTTCATTAGCATAGGGATAATGGTTTCTTCATAGAGAGCTAACCGAGCCTCTGCTACATTTGAGTAAGTTTGTGCATCTGGAACGCCAACCAACTGCGAGGGAACGCCAAAACACATCGCAATATCAGTCGCACTCATGTGTTTGAGGTTAATAAAGTCCATATCCTTGGGTGACAGCCCCATCTCTTTCCAATCAAAATCACCCTCTAATAGCATAGGTCGGCCAGCATTTGCCGTACCTTGGAACCTGTTATTTAGATCAGTGAGTAATTGCTGTCGTTGGCTTTCTGTTAGGTTGACTGCAAAACCTGCATCATCTTTTGGCTTGAATATAACCGCGCCTGATGGCCTTGCTCCATTGTTGAGAAGGTTAATGTTGTGCTTGCTTGATAGGTTGTGTTGGTCTACCTCTACAGCGGCCGCATTCAATGGGGATAGGCCGTAAAAGTCATCTAGTGGGTTCCATAGCTTAACTTGCTTTAGGTCGCTAAAACCATTTTCTTGATCCACTTCATAGACAGCCTCAGTTCGGCCATTAAGTTTGTATTCGTATTTGTGTGGCATCGCACCCTTACCACCCTCAATCACTATCCTGTCTGGACGTAAGAGGTGAATTTCTTTTGGGACGTTACTCATCCCTGTGACTCTAAGCATGTAGCTATTGCCAGATAGCAGTAAATAACCAAACAGAGCATTCATAAACTCAGAGTAGCTTTGCAAGGGATTCGGTCTATTCATCAAGGATATGGCTGGGTGGTTTTCTATCTCGTCACCATCAGCGTTACATATTTTAAACGGAACACCTGATGCGCCCTTGGCAATCTCATTAACGCACCGATACACGATTGCGTTCTTCATGTACCCCTCAGACGCTAACTCTGTGTAGTTGTAGCTTTTCGCTTCCTCAGTGCCTACACCAAAGTAGCCGACCATAGAGGAGTTTTTAGTGTTTACTATTGGGTTTACCTTCTTTTTAAACAAATTATCAAATATAGCCATTATGAAACTCTCCAAGCAATATCACCGCGTGACTTGCTTAATTCAGTTAATCCCCATACCAAGGCATCAAGCCTATCGGGGGAGGGTTTTGGCCTGTCACCTGTGTATGTACACATCTGACTTTCTAACTCTGGATAAACTCCCAGATGGTGGACTTTGCCCTGCTCGTACAATGCTGATATGGGTTCGGCTCTAAGCATCTTTCCTCTACTTGCATGAACTGATCTATACCCCACTGATGTGTCAATACTTCTTATTAATCTTTCTACTAGATCACCGCCATTATTAACCTCAGCGACAATATAATTTGCTTGCCATGTATAAAAAAGCTCTACTGACAACCTTCCCCACTCGTCGGGAGTATACGTGCCTGATCTATCATCTAACAGATAATACTTGTTCAGCGCGTCTTTTCCTACCACTACGATACCAGTTTCATCAGAATCAGCGTTAGCAGTAACCGCTGGATCAAGCGCAACAATAACCTTGGTGAACTCAACCTTAGTATCTTTAGGCCGTCTAGACGCATCAATCATGCTGTTATTCCAAAGCGCCCCCTCTAGGTTATCTAATACCTCAGCATACAGTTCTTGGCGACCTAATGTAGTACCTTCATACTTTTGTTTAAGCATCGCAAGGGTGGATGATGCTAAGTTTGCCTCATTTTCAAAAGTGCTACCTGTGGTAACAACAACATCATCTCGTTCAAGCAACTGCCTGATTAGAGGTGTTGGCCTTGGCGTAGTGGTAATGATGCACTGAGGGTTTTTGCCTAGCCGTAAAGCAAACATAAGCTGGTCAAAGGTTTCTGGGTATCTCCACGCGGCAAGCTCATCACACCAAGCTCTATGGAACTGCGGACCCCTTAAACGATCAGGCTCAGTAGCAGAAAAACCATAGATAATGGAGCCATTAAACAGGCGTATTTCTGAGGCTGATGAGTTGTATCCTTGTCCTCTACCTGCAAGCATACAGCCCTCTGGCATGGTTTTAAGTATCCCAGACACACCACCAAACGCTACGCGCCTAATATCTCCGAATGTGGGAGTCACAACGGCCACCTGCACGTTAGGGTTACGCAGAGCGTAAAGCATTGCGTCAGCCGCACCTGTACGCGTCTTTCCCCACCCCCTACCAGCTAATATTAACCATATGTTCCAATCGCCTTGAGGCGTTATTTGTGTCGGCCTAGCTGTAGATAGCCACTCAGTGTAGAGGTTTGCTACCGCCTTGTGACCTTGCGTTCGCAAGCTCGTCAAGTTGTTCCATAACTCTGTGGAAGGCTTCTGGGTTGCTGACATCTGCTGATACCTTTGAAATTTCCTGTGCTTCGCCTAGGGCGAGTTTGCCAAGTTTCTGTGCATTCTGAGCAACATGAGATGCCGCCTGTAGCTCTTGGATTGTCATAGCCTCAATAAAAGGCTTAACAGGCTCATTAGGGTCTACCCTCTCATCTTGTTGCGCCCTCTGTAGCTTCTGCCCCACCCTGCCAAGCATAGCTTGAGCTATCTGAATGGCCGTATCATCCAACCTCTTTGAGTCAGACACCATTCTGTTGATTCTCTCCTCATCTAAAGATTCTTGAATCTTAGTTTGAACAGTGTTTTTCTGAGACTGCCAGTTTTCATCTGAGGAATAACTATACAGAGTAGACCTAGAGACCCCATGCTTCTTAACTAAAGCGTCTATAGTAGGATAAGTTCTAACCCCCTGCTCATTAGTAAAACCATGAACAAATTCATCTCTTATAGCTATTTTTAAATCTTCCGTTAGTTTCTGGCTCATAGCGTTACCGTTATCAAATTATTTAGATTTGTCTAAAGATTTGTATTCTTTCTTTATGCGTATCTGGTCTTTAGTAGTCCATGATTTGCTGTACTCTGCATCTGCAAACAACTTAGAAAACCCTGTTATGTGCTTTAGCCTTAGCAACTCATCAGCACTCATTCCTAGGTGGTTACATATCTTGTCATCCTCCCAACCATTATCAAGCATTGAAAAAACCATGTTAGACATCCCTGTAATAGAGTGCGCCCCTCTAGCTCTATTGTGCCTTACAGTAGCGGCCATTCTTTCATTAATACTTTTCTTAATTACTACTATAGGAACCCTGCCACCAGTTGAGTCTTGAATGTCTTTGTTATTTTTACATATGAAGTACCTATGAAACCCATCAACAATAACGTACTTTTTTAATTCTTCATCCCATATAGTAACGATAGGCTGTGTATATCCATCATGCTTTATTGATGTGTACAGAAGCCCCATCTCCTTACCTGCTACTGAGTTAGGGTTGTAGTCATTAGGGGTTACATCCTCAATAGATGCCCATATAACTTCACTTATTGGATGGTTTGGCAAATCGCTCATCTATTTCTCCGATTTTGTGTGGTTGAATGTATACCATGTTTTTATCAAGTCTTTGCCTGTTAGAGATGTTTCCTCTTCTCCAATCTCGGTATGTAATCATAGGGGGGCTATTCATAAATCCAGCTAACTTTACAAATTCCCAATCATTGGCTAGTAATGATGATATTTGCTTTTTTACCAAGTCTTTAGGATTTGCCATATCACCATAAAAATCATCCATCTTTGCCCACTTTTTGACAAAAGCCTCTCTATGCTTCGGCATGGTTATCAAGTGTTCAGTAAGATAATCTCTGTAGTCTTGCCAGCTTTCAAACATATAAGGCAATTCTTGCACCGCAAACATCTCATTCTTCTTCATGTGTTTAGCTTGATTTATGCCCCCAAGACGCTTAGTTAAAGCATCCCAAGTATCAGATTCTATTTCATGTAGGAAAAACAAGCTATGCACTGCCGTTTCATGGTGAAGGTTTGATACACGCATATTGCGAGGGCTTATTCCGTACCTATACAATTCATCATATATCTTGCAATACTCCCAACCTCCATCGTGAATATACTTCCATACATCACTCATGCACCAATCCCAAATAGGGTAAAACGTGTAATGGCCTTTTTTCTCATTGAGTTTTTTACCCCACGTTATGTCCTTGTAGGTTGCCGCAGTGGTTAGACCAGCCAAGCGAGTAGGGCTTTCTTCCGCTCTAACTCCAGCTAGATAACACGCTGATTCATTAGGAAACCAATAATCTAAAGCCTTAACAAACATATCGTGGAATCGTTCAGTGCCAAATACATTCTCTTTAATGCTTATAGCCTCTTTAGGGCGCATCCACTCTTCGCCTTCTTTCCAACACATCAACCAAGGGTCATCCATAGATGTGGCGTTAAATAACTTTATAGGAGCTTGCACCCAAAGAGGTTCAATACGAGGATCTGCCATAGCAATCCTCATATACTCAATGGTCATTCTGTACTCCGCTTCTTGGTCTAAAAAGAACATTTTTACAGGTAGCCTACCTCGCTCTTCCGCAACTTGAAGCGTCAACTGCATAGTGACTGTGCTATCTTTTCCTCCACTGGAACTAATAACTACATTATCAAACTCGTCAAATATACGGTTTATTCGCTTTAAAGCGGATTCGTAAACACTTTCTCTTAAAAAGATTTTCATACTTTTCTCATTTGCCCAGAAATAACAGTTATACACTTACCATCATAATCAGATGCCACAAACCTATCGCCCCCACCCTTAATAAAGTTTTTTACTGGAGTCCCATATCCGCACGTAAAATCACCTAGGTATTTATACCTAGATCCAAGTCCTTGACATATAAGCTCTGTTGATGGGAGTAAAATAGGGTTTTTATCATTCCAGACACCCATTGAAACCACATCGCCATTTAAAGTAGTCTCTACAATTACATCTGGATTAGGTAACTTTGCTAAATTTGTTTTGCTCATAATCAAATATACTGGCTTAGTCCATTCAAGCAAAATTTTAGATATAGCCTTAATTAAATCGCTATACGTTCTATCATTAACGCCAGCCCTAGCATCAAATATTTTTAGGCCGCTATGAGCATAAGGAGGCTCTGCGTATAGCACATCGCACTCATTAAACTCAGGCGCTAAACCATTAGATACAAAATCATGCTTTAACATAACCCCTCTAGGATGATCCGCTCTAACAGTCTCTTTTATGCCATCATAATTAGCAGACCTATTTTTTAAAGCGGTGTGATAAATCACTAGCCAACATCCTTTTTAAGTCTATCTATAGTTTTATCTAAGCGTTTCTCATTAAGCTCGTTTCCGCGAAAAGCCAATCCTTTATTTACAGTGGCTTGCGCTGTGTATCCCATTCCACACATAGGGTCTAAAACAATTTTTGAATTTTTAGGAAGCATTTGATCAAAGATAAAGTTGACTAAATTTAAACCTTTAAACTCCAAGCAACCTCGCCTAAAGTCATCAGTCATTACTACTGACCCAGACTTGCTAAAAACGTGTACATCAAGGGGCAAAAGTTTTCCAGCTTGGTACATTGAAGTGCATACCCCTGAATGCTTAAAGCCAGCATCAGAAGCAACCTTTATTACGTCATATCTCCATTTCTCACCGTACTCAATGACGCAAATATCTTTGACATACTTATAGGCCATATTAAAATAAAACGGCAAAAATTCAGCATAATCAATATCTGACTTATCCCTACCTGTATGCCTTTTATTTATTGTCTGCCAGTACCTAAGATTCCCTTGGCCCCAAGGAGGATCACTGTAAAGAAAGTCAGCTTGCTCGCCTTGCATTAAATTATCTATGCCTTTCATAACATCAGACATTTGAACTCTATGCTTACCTACACTTGTAATCATCTCAACTCCGCTCTATTAATTATTTCGGCTTCAGCAATGTTTTCATACATAACCCAGTATTTGTGGGTTTCAGTGTACAAATATTTATATGTTTTAGAGTAAAATCTTTCTGCAACACCATTATCTTTAACATGCATTGCAACCTTAAAGAACTCGCCTACATCTGACCTATCTGATTTTCTTGCATAAGAATGAGGGATATTAGGCATACTTTTAGCAAATCGCCAGTTCCACGATTCAAGTATAGATACAGCTTCTTCATTAGTCATGATCCGCTAAACTTAAAAGATTCAGCGCAATAAGGGCATGTCACTTCAACACCGTCAAGTGAGTTGTCTGATGATATTCCAGCTATATTGTTTTCAAGATTGGTAGATGCCCTATCCATATCATTTTGATTAACATCTCTAAAAGTCTGCATTGGAGACAAGTTAGGGGAAAAGTCATCAAAAGAAAAGTCAGGATGCATACCCATTAATGAAAGGTCAAAATTATTATCTGATAGCGACCTAAGCTCTGAGAAGTAAAGCGCGTCATCCCACTGACTACTTTCAGACAGCTTGTTGTCTGCTATAACATATGCTTTTTTCTGCTCTTCACTCCATCCCTCAGCTACTATGCAAGGAACTGTATCTAGCTTTAGTTTTTTAGCCGCGAACAACCTACCATGCCCAGCTAGAACCATGTCATTTTCATCAATTAATATAGGCACAGTCCACCCCCATTCTCTTACAGCATTAGCAAGCTGGTCTATCTGAGATTCAGGGTGAATATTAGGATTTCTGTCGTAAGGAATTAAAGCATCAACACTTTTTTGCTGAATTTTTTCAGCAGACCAATTAGCCATCTGACCACCTCATTGTTAAGTCTAAATACATTGTACCTCATGATTGAAATCCATTAAAGCCCGAAAAGCATAAAAAAAAGCCCATTTAGTGCAAATAATGTTTGTAATAGTAAACAAGGGGTGTATAATAACTGTATTAAGTAAATAAACCCCTACAATAAAAGGTGCAAGATATGAGCAATACACTACCCAAGATTACTAACCGTATGTTTGGCATTGAGATTGAGTTCGTTGGCGCTAACCTTAGACAGGTAGAGCAGGCGATTAACCTTGCTGGTGTTGATTGCCAGATTGAGAGCTACAACCACAGCACACGCCCACACTGGAAAATAGTTAGTGATGCTAGCTTGAGATCAGTTAGAGGCTACGCTGGAGAGTTGGTTAGCCCAATACTGCATGGTGTTGATGGTGTTAGGGAATTAGAGAAGGTAGTTAATGCTTTAGAAAGCGTTGAAGGCGTTACGGTAAACAGAAGTTGTGGATTACACGTTCACTTAGATTGCAGAGATATGACCCTTGACCAAATCAAAACCACCTATGAGCGGTACAGTAATTACGAGGAGCAAATTGACCTATGTATGCCAAGATCGCGCAGAGGTAGCCCTCAATGGTGCAGGACAATAGGTAGCAACAAGAATACCGTTAAGAGTGCCGCTACCAAAGAAAGGGCGGCAAACAGCGTAGGACGCTACTTTAAAGTGAACCTAGCTCAGATTGCCAATAGAGGCTCCATAGAGTTTAGACAGCATAGCGGAACTACTGAATTTAAAAAGATCGTAAACTGGTTGAGCTTTTTGATGCAGTTTACTGAGACGAGCATTGAGCTTACCAACGCAGTAACAAGCAACTCAGGCAAGTGGTACGCACAGCTTAGAGACCTGATTGCAAAGTGGGGCGGTGAAATGACTTATGCCCAAAAAACTAAAACTTGGAATATAACCAAGGACGGCCAAATAGCCGCAAGATTAAGTAATGATTATATTGCAGAGTTTTTGTACCGAGAGGGTGCTACCTGTAGAGCTAGCGGTATGAAGCCAGTTTATATTGTTGCTGATTGCTTAGAAAACTGGGGACTTAGCTTTAACGAGATCACAAGAGCTAATGATTTATCTTTACCTACCACCACAAGAAATGACGAAGGGATGTGCATGGGAATTACCACCCAGATAACCGACTACCTAGCAGAGCGACAAGATGAACTTGCGTAAAAGCTACCAACTTGATTTAACCAAAAAAGGGAATACCGTAATGAAAAAGAATACTGTAATCACTGACTATTTGTATGGGGCTTATGGCTCTAACTTAAACAAGGACCAAATGCGCTTTAGATGCCCATATGCAAAACCTGTAGCGAGCTATGATTTAGAAGGTCATGCGTTAAAGTTCCGAGGGGTTGCTGATGTAGAGAGTGCCGAGAGAAAAAGTACCGTACCACTTGGGCTATGGCGAATAACAGACACCTGCGAGAAATCCTTAGACAGGTATGAAGGGTTCCCTAGCCTGTATGAGAAAAAGTTTATACATACCCACTACGGAAAAGTAATGTTGTATGTCATGTGTGACCAAGATAATATCTATCCTCCTAGTGATGCGTATTTAAACGGAATAGCTACTGGTTACTTTGATTTTAAATTAGATAACCGACTGCTTAAAGAAGCTGTTACAGACAGTTACATAAGCCAAAACAATGGCCTTAGTTTAGATTACCTTAGAGGTTAGACCTTGCAGTAGTAACCCCATCTAGTTGACTACTATTTGGGGTTTTTTATTATTTCAGATTCCGCAAGCTAACCTGTCGTGATCTTTCAGTCTCCCACTTAGCCTCTGAGATTCTTAGTATCCGTTTAGCCGTTTCAGACCTTACAGACAGGGTTTGCGCTTCAAGATACCTTGCTTCCCAATCGTTATGCGTCCTGACCAAACCTTCTGCCATTACCCCTGATGCTTTATTCCTCATATGAGCCATCTTAATAGCCGCCTCCCAAGCCTTAAAGCTAGACTCAACCTCTACGTAAGCAATCTGGGCTATCTCATAATTGGCTATAGCAACCTCCCAAGACTCTATGCACCGATCAAGTGGGTCTGATGCCTGTTGCTTGGTTGACACATGATCCCTCCAGTTTACATCTGATTCGTTTGACATATTAAATCTCCATTTCGTCGTTATACAAATTATTTTTAGTGAGCAAGTAATCCACGCCCACGCCAAAATATTCTGCTATCTCTTGAATGGAGGTTATCCTTGGTGAAGCCAATCCTGATAGCACTCTACTTATAGTCGGCTGTGAAACTCCAGTTCTTCTTGATAAGTCACTTTGGTTGATTTTTTTAAACGTCATCAATGAAGCAAGATTCCTTGATAACACCTGTCTTCTCATTTTTTTCTTATCTTCTGTTTGCATCTTATTCTCCAGTTTTTAATAGTAGTTTTATATCATTTATTACATCTTGGTCTATCTGCTTGGTGGTGTATCTAAGGACTCGCCACCCACACAACAAAGCGGTGTTGTATTTTACTAAGTCAGCAGAATACCCTGACCCCCTTGTATGTCTTCCGTTTGAGTAAATGCCTCCCTCAACCTCAACCGCTATCTTCAACATGCTAGGGAAATCCCCAATAACAAAATCAAATCTCCAGCGCCTTGTATCGTGAAACCTAAACTCTCTATGAAATGGTATTTTGTAATGCCTTAACAGCAACGCTAGTGTCTCTTCTCCTTTTGAGTTACCCACGGTTACGCCCTCCGTACCCATAGTCTTCGGCAGGTGGCTCTACAAATGTTCGGCTGGCTTGATCAAAGTTGAATGTTGCCTCGCCAATCTGACCGTACATTCCTTGCTCTCGTATTTTTCTCGTTATTACCTGTATGCTGTTGTTGTCAAAATCTCTATGCACCACCACCACCGCATCGGCTTGGTTATGCCAGTGAGCCGCGCCACTAATATCGTATGCGCTGGGAGCTTGGTATCCGTTGTTCTCTTTCTGTAGCTTAGTTGGATGTGCCACTACCCAAGTCGTAATATCGTACATTTTGCAAAACCTTTTGCACTTGCTAATAAAGTCTCTAATGTGTTCATCCTCTCTGTAGCTTCCCTTTCTACTTGCATCAACCTCGTTATAAGGGTCAATAACAATTCCATTGCATCCGTACTTTTGAATGCTCACCTTCGCAAGCTCAAGAATTTTATCAACGCTTGGGATATGCTCTCTGGTTTCAATAAAGAAGAAATGTTTTTGTATCCAGCGCATCCCTTCGGTTGCCTCTTGCTCTGTCATCCTGCCATTAAAACCTTGGTCAAAAGGTTTCCCAGTAAGCATCTGCAATAAGCGTCTAATGTGCATCTTTGTAGAATGCTCTGGCGAAAACATTACAAATTTCCAATCATGGTTTTTTGCAAGCTGTATTAGGCACTGGTCTAAAAAGGTACTCTTGCCGTGGTTTGGTATTCCTGTCCATACGTGGAACGTACCCTTCATAATTTTGTATATTTTATCTAGGTTGAAATAACCTATATCAACTGGCTTTGAATAGTTGCCTCTGTATAAATCCATAACATCATTGTAATAAGTGCCTACTGTATAAAGCCCATCAACTGGGTAAGGTCGCGCATTTTTTATTAATTCGTAAAGGTACTCTTTACCATGTTTTATCAAAACGTCATTGGCATCTTTACAATCCTCTGGCGGCTTTACATACCAACACTTAACCTTTCCATACCTATGCAAAAGCTCTTTTTTAAGATTGTCACCTGCTCCATCAGCATCGCAAAAAAGTATAATCTTGTTAGCTTTAAGAGGATGACTCTGCAAGCAACTAAACCTTTTATCATTTTCTTTATATGCCGCCTTAGCTGGAGCGCCATCTGGTAATGTAGTCACACAAGTAAACCCACACTCATGAACACTCAAAACATCCATCTCTCCTTCAACAAAGATAGCCACGTTAGACTCTGAAACCGCTTGGTAGTTATAAAGTGATTTTACTGGGTCTTTGCTTTGCTTAAACCTCTTATCCTTATGCCTATATTTAATGTTGTCACATTGGCCTGACTCTCCGTTATAAGGGAAACCTATCCATTCATCGTTTTCTGAAAAAACCTTAAACGCCTCGTAAGTCTCTTTTGAGATCCCTCGGTTTTTAAAGTAATCATCTAGAAAATTAGAGTCGCTTGGGGGGCTTGGGTTAAAGGGTTTCTTTTGTGGCTCCAACTTCCTAGCCGTACCATTTAAAATGCTTTGCGCCATTACCCCACCTTTAAACTCACAATGATGGCAAAAGAAAATAATCTTCTCGCTTGATATCTCCACTGACATTGGCCTATCACTGGAATCATGTGGGGGTTGGCACTGAGGGCATTTTGTCTTGTGATTGCCTTCGTCTAGGTGCTTTATTATTAATCCATGCTTTTCAAATATTTCATCCTGCAAGGTCATTTTGAGTCCTCTTCTTTTTTATTGGGGGGTTTATATTTTGTATATCTAATGTATTAGCGGCCACTGGTGGCCTAGGGGGGTGGACACTGGTGTCCTGAGTAGGGTGGTCACTCACGGCCATACTAACCCTATATAAGTTAGTCATTCCTAAGCGTTTTTGTATGGTTATATAGCCAAGACTCTCTAAAGTGGCAATGCATCTACGCACTGATCTATCAGAAACTCCGCATATTTCTCCAAGGTGTTTCTCAGATGGGAAGCACTTATGCGTTCTCTTGTTTGCGTAATTAGCAAGCATGAAAAGCACTAATTTTGTGGTGGGGGTGGGGCAAGGTAGTAACCTTACCCAGTTAATTGCGTCTGTACTCATGTACCCATAATGGGCTATGCAGATTGTTATTGCAAGAGATAAAAGTCGTTTGGTGTAACTTTTCCAGAGGTTGCGTCATGTATAACTTTCATATCATCGGGTCTAGGGATTCTTTGACCACTGCACCATTTAACTAAGGCATGGTAGCTAAAATTAGCACGATGATCACTAGCCGCATATTCTAAAAATTGCTTTTGAGTTAAGTTATTTTCTTTAAGCCAAGCTGATAGTTTCATAGTTTCACCGTTATAGTTAAATCATAGTATCAAATAAAACCTTGCATATCAACCCATTTTGTCCCATAATTAGCCCAACTTAATAAAAGGTGCATGACCCCCATGAATAAAAACCCGTTTGAAAACCATAATGTAGGACACCTAAGCGCAAGCTCAATAAACGAATACATCACCAACCCCCAACGGTGGATACTGCACGTATCAGGCTTTAGGGATAGGTTTGGAATTCCAGCTATGTGGAGAGGCACCGCAGTAGATAAAGCCCTCTGTATTGCCATAGAAGAACCAGCTGTAAGTGAAGCTCAAATAATTAAGTGGGCTGAAAATTCTTTTGACGAAGAATACAAAAGTGCCATTGAAGATAAGATTCCTGTAATGACAGTAAGAGCAGAATCAGAGCGAGATAACTTATCCCGATACCTTGCTCCTGCAATTCCACACTTTAGATCACTAGGTAAACCATTAGCCACGCAGAAAAAAATTAAGCTAGAGCTTGATGAATTACCTATACCTATTATTGGCTATCTTGACTTGCTTTATGACGGTGTTGTACGCGACATAAAAACAGTTAGCAGATTGCCTAATAAGGTTCCTACAGCAACGTGCCGACAACTATCTATATATGCTACCGCTGAGAACTGCCACCCTATCGTTGACTATGTACACGCAAACAAGACGGCCTCCAAGGTTGTTGTAATGCCTGTAGAGAATGTTGATGCTCACATGGCCGTTGTAAGACAGGCGGCTAACAATATGATGCGACTACTAAGCTACTCTGATGACATTACTGAGATTGCAAGTTTGATGATTCCAGACTTGGATGATTGGCGCTGGTCAGATGGCGAGAGAGTTGCCGCTAAAAAACTTTGGAGAATATGATGAACGATAAATTAATAGCCGCTTTAATAGAGGCACAAAAAGCAATAACCCACGCCAGCAAAGATGGCAAGAACCCTTATTTTAAAAGTGACTACGCTACCCTTGAGGAAGTCATAACCACCGTTAAACCGCCACTCAATCACAATGGCGTTATGTTTCAGCAGGTATGCCACCCATCTGATATTGGCGTTTGTGTTGAGACTGTATTCTATGGACATGGTGGTGAGTTACGTACTGGTCAATTTACAGTTCCAGCAGACAAGCGCGACCCTCAAGGATTCGGTTCTGCTTTGACGTATGCAAAAAGATACAGCCTTTCTATGGCTTGCGGAATTGGACACCAGAAAGATGATGATGCTGAAACCGCTATGATTAAGCGCAAGAAAACAGACAAGGTTTATGCCGCGCCAAAAGTAACTCCAAAAGAGTTGGACGCTTTAAACCCTACAGATACCAATGCTTATTACAAAATAATGAAACAAGGCACTTTGATTCAAGCGATTAGTGGAGAAAGTGGATTTTTAAACGAATGCAGAAAGCATCTAGCAAACCCAGATAGCGATGCTTGCAAAGAAATATACACTGATAGCAAGGCGTATATACAACTGGCACTAGATAACAGCCCTGATGGGAGTGCCATTAAAAATAGCTTTAACCAGCTAATAACTTTATATAGAGGTGCATGATGAAAGTTACTTTAACTTCCGCAATAGTAAATGTAATGTCTGACAACAAGCCTTGGACTTTTTGGAGCTTGCAAGACGAAATAAATCGCAGGTTTGATGTGTTTTATGGGGAGCCAAGTATTAGCGCTGGCATAAGGATGCTTAGACGCTACGGAATTAGGAAGAAATACAACCTTCCAGAAAAAGGCGAGATTGTTTTTAAAGAAAGGATTCCCTCAAGAAGAGGATATCAATACATATTAGTAACCAATAACGAGGAAACATCATGAGCGACAATGAAGATTTAAAAGGCGCGTTTTTTATAGACGGCAACTGCCAGATAATGAGCAAGGGAACCATCACTATAAATGGAGCGACTAGGTATTGCTCTTTGATTAAGGCGCAAAGCCAGAAAGGTGAAGATATCTATGAGGTGGTAGTGTCTGCTGGTAGAGTTTACGTAAACAAGCCAGAAGAAAAGCAGAACGAAAAGTCACCAGATGTAGGTGGTAAGATTACCATTGATGGACAGGCTTATAAATTTGGCGCTTGGAATAACGTAGCCAAAAGCGGCCAGAACTATTTAGGGGTATCACTCACTAGGACTGATGCAGGTAACTCGCCATATACAGCATCCAGCCCTCAATCATCGCAGGTTCTAAAAGATGATGATGTTCCTTTCTAATAAATGATAGTATTTATGCCCATTGAAAGATGGGCTTTTTTTTGCTATCGGAGGTCTAATGAAGAAAGATAGAGTTAAAGACAGAAAGCATCTTGAGTTTGTATCCGAGCTTGAATGTTGCGTCAAAGACATTTCATGCCAAGGACCCACCCAAGCACACCATCTAATGAAACCTTGGGTCGGTGGTCGCGGTATGGGTATGAGAGCAGACGATAGAAACGCAGTCCCTTTATGCTTTTTTCACCACAGTCAACTTCACACAAAATTCGGCAACGAGTTTAAATTCTTTGCACGATACTTTAGGTCAGAGACATTCGGCCAAGAACTAGCGCAATCCCTTTACGAAAATAAATGAGTTATTTGCACAAAATGGGCTTTTAATTACTTGTTTTGTTTGCTATACTAAACTTACTAACTAAAAGGTGATAGCATGAAATACGAAACTGCAATGAAAATACTAAAAAAAGAAATGGCTTTTCTAGGTTTAACTTTAGAAGAGCTTTTAATATTTTCTTCAAGAAACCCACTAACCGTTCCTTACAAAGTAATTGAAGCTGTAGGGGTTTATAAAAAAAATAGTGGGGCTTGCTTTATACAGAAGTACAAAATGGGCTTTTAATTACCTACTTTGTTTGCTATACTAAACTTACTAACTAATAAAAGGTATAAGAAAATGCAAAATTACTTTAGAACTTTAAACGCTACGCGCCAGATGCATGGAATGAACCAAGTTGCAAAAGGTGCAAAATTCTTGGATACGGCCACACTAACCAAGGCGTACAAAAGCGCTCTTAAAAGACATCACGGCATTGTGGCAGAAGCCAACTTTATTATTGATATCTTTAACGATGGGCGTAAAGCCTATGAGGGGAAATAAAATGGATATGCTAGTAGCTGAAACAATTATGCGCCAGATTCATTGTGGCGTAGATGCTCATGGCAATACAGGCCGACATATGATGATGTGTTGGGGTGCTAATGAGTTTAAGGGTAGTGCCGAGCAAAGCCAAGAGGGAAAAGGATACCTTTCTTTTAAGGTAAATGGATTTCTTTTTAAAGGTGAAATTAAGATCAGCCTAGCTTGGTCAGACACCTATACGATTGAGTTTATTGAGCCTAATGAAAATTGTATTACAGTTTTGCATGACATTTACTTTGACGAGCTTGCGAACGTAATTGATAGATATGTGGAGAATGAGAAAAATGTCTAGCAAAGTTAATGGATCGTTTACTAACCCTTTCAAAATAATAAATGATGACAGCGATAACATCATTGTTATATCCGCGCACAAAGTACCGCTAAAAGAAGCTCAAGACTTTGTTGATGGCTACGTGCAATTAATTACCCTGCGGAATGGGACTCAAGTTTTAATGAATGAGGATGGGCGAGGGAGGGATGGAAATGCATTGACTCCAAACCTAGCCGCAACAGCGATGCTAAAACCAGAGGGAGTCAACATGTCAAAGCAAGGCATTCTTGGCAATGTTTTGATACTGAAAGACTCTTATCGTTGGAATTAGCACGAATTGGGTTGCTAATTTTAAGAAATAAGTTTACAATAAAAAACTGAGGTGGTAAAAATGACAAGAGTAATATTTGATTTTGATATGTTTGAGGATAAAAGTGTTGCTGATGATTTAACTTTAGCGACAATTAAATACAACTATCCTGAGTTTGTTGAGCGCTACGGTTTTGATGAAGCTAACTTTCGGGTTGAGCGGATGTTTGGCGCTGTGTGGGATAGGAACAAAGAGAAAGTATGGCAGTGGTTTGATACTGACTACCCTGCTGAAAGGAGTAAGAAATGAAAGACGAAGATAATTTAATTTTTGAGATAACAAATTTTATTGAGGCAGTTCAGTTTAGATATAGTGAAGACTTAAAATCTATACCGATGCTTGCCTTGCAAGGAGTTTTAGACCCCGATGACCTTATGCTTTTAATTGAGATTATTGAGGGAGACGAAGGGAGCGTTCACTAATGGACATTCTATCTATACCTTTAACAAAGCAACAGATTTACATTCTTTTAGAGGCTGTTGTTTCCAGAAAGATTGACTGTAAAAACAAGCCTTTTTTTGAGGCTGAGTTGACAGGTGTGCAAGACACTTTATCTAATGCCATTAGAGAGCAGACTCTTGGCGTAACCCTAGAAGAGTGTGATGATGAAATATACGGATAGCATGTTATCCCGACACTTTTGCGACAGGGACGAAGGCTGGCAAGAATGCGGAGCCTACGGAATACCGATAGCGTTTGTGTGTGAGATTTGCGTTGACGTGAAGATGCGCCCATATAGAGAATTTGTATTAAAAAATATTAACTCAGTAGATACTGAAAAGGAATCACACAATGAATATTGATGGAAGCGAATTAAAAGCAATGAGAGTTTCAGCAGGAGTAACCCAATCAGAACTAGCGGCACACTTGGGATACTTTACTAAGGGAGAGCCAAACCGATCTGTAATATCTAGGATGGAAAGTGGAGGCCAAGATATAAATGTAAGAATACAGATGTTAGTAATGAGCTTTTTAAAGGGTAAGGAGGTATCGCAATGAAGGATTATATAGATGAACTCTTTGACAAAAAATTACCTGCAATGCTTAAAAAACAATATCGCGATGGTGGGAATGAAGCCTTTGATATTGTTGTTAGATTCTTAAAATCTTTGCCGCAAGAAACTTACAGCAAAAGTATTAAATGTAACGATGTTGTAGGTCTTATTGAAACTATGAGATTAACCTTTGACGATCTACATAAGGATTCTAATGATGGCTAGTATGCTTGATAGAGGAGATCACGACGAGTTTCTTCCTGATTGCCCTTGGACAAAAGACGATGCCCAATATTGCGATGCTCATGACAGAGAGCTTGACGTAGGAGAGAATGAATACGGTCAAGAGTTTACCTACTGCAAGATTTGTGAAGAGGTTGCAGAGGAGTTGATGGGCGTTATGGATGTTGTGGATATGTGGAAGGAGCCTAAATAAAATGGAATTTATCATTGGATTGTTAGTTTTTCTTTCCTTTGGTATTTGTCTTTGGGGGGCTTGGTTGATTGTTTGCGATAAGCAAAGGCAGTGGGAAGAGAGAAATAAAAATGAGTAAGAAATACAACAAAGATTCAAAAAGCCCACGCATCTTTAAAGACCAGCTTGACCCTCAATCTAATTTCTTTACTAGGCATCTTGAGCTTGGCGCTCGTCCGCGACAGTACGCGGCTAAAATAATAGACAAGAAAACCATCCTAGAAAGACGCGAGTTGTTAAGCCAAGTTCCAGAAGAGTATCGTGCGCTAGTGGAAACCCATGTCAGGATAGCGTTTGACAGGCTTGCTAATCAAAAATAAATGTTTGCAATAGTAAACTTGTGTGGTATACTAAACAAACACAAACCGATAAAAGGTATTAAATAAAATGAAAAACCACCAGCTAATTAACCCAACTATTCAAGACCTGTATGACAAGGCCGCTGACCAAGTTAAATTGTACGGACACGTTAAATACTGGCACATAAGCGCCTGTGCAATAGGTAGTGATTTAACTGATGAAGAGATAAAAAAAGTTCTTTGGGATATAGGAAGCAATAACACTTGTGAAGTTAGCCCCAGACTTTAACCTTCTTACCGCCCCAATATTCAACCGCATGACCCTCTTCAATGAGGGTTTGGCACATATCTTTACCCTCACCTGTGTATGGCGTACCTAAAATGCGACCGTACTTGCCTGTGCCGTGAGATACGAGAGTCAGAGTGCCATTACATAGCTCAATCAAACGCTCCTTAGCGGCTAAACCAAGGGCTTTCTCAGCAAGGTTTCTTGTCCTGCTTTCGGGGGTGTCAATACCTGCTAGTCTGACTCTTTGTTTGTTAAGCCAAACATCAAAGCCAAGATCAATATGCACATCAATGGTGTCACCGTCTATCACCCTATCAAGAGTGCATTTGTAAGTGTATGGGGTCATTTTTCTTTTGCCCTTTCGGATGAGTATTTTATATTAAGACCAGCCAATGTGCAGAGTCTATTTTTCTCGTCAATGCCTTTATCTGACAGCCGTAACCTTCCGTTTTGAGGAACAACATATCCGCTCTCAATAGACTCAGATATTAGACTGCTAGGAACCTCGTCATTAGACATGACTGCAAGCAACCCACCCAACCTATTAGCCTGAGTTTTTGATAGGCTCATTAGTAACACCAACACATTTGCTCAGTCTTTCTTGAGTCAACGTGAACAAACGTCTTTGCAACGCCTACGCTCATCCCTAAAGCCGATGCGTGTTTTACCACGGCCATACGTTGCGCTCCACCAGAAACCCTTATATCGGCCGCTATGCCCATTGTATGAGTGCCGCCTTTTGACTTCTTTTTTTCCACGCTGTGTTCTAAAGACCTGAAACCACTGGTGATAACAAAAGGGAAGCCGCAAGTTTGACGTAAATGATCTAAGCCTTTGATGAACTCTAAGTCCATTTCATTCTCGCCTGTTTCTTGACAGTCAAAATCTTTAAGTTTGAAAAATTTAAACTCGCTCATTTTTCTCTTTGCACTCCCTTAGTCTTTTCATACGATCTCATCGCTCCCATACCAAGCATCCCCATTAAGATAGGGGTCAACAAAGTGGGGTCAACTTCTGGCACTTCAAACCAGATGCCTAGAACTTGGGATATCAATATATTGTAAAGTAAGCCGATTCCGCAAATCCACCCAACAAAGGGTCTCCACCCTGCTACAAAGAGAGACTTGTGAGCCGCCTCTACCTTGTTCACATCTAACTGCCCCTTCGCTAATTCTTGGGCGTGTTTCTCTGACATGGTGGCGATTTCGTGTGCCAAAGCATTCTTGGTATCTTTATCTTCAATAAACTTATCAAGCAGACCAGTAACAGGCCCGACTAACGATGCAAGTATTGACATGATATCTCCTTTGTTCCATGTGGAACATTAAGTCCAGATTCCAGCACAAATATCTTGAACAATTTGAGCCTGTCCACTAATTACAGTTGGATCACCATTTTCGTCAAAGCGAGACAGGTGAGTAACGTGGTTAGATATAGCAGGTAATTCAGCATCGCCAGTATCGTCAAAAGTAATTGTAGTCACTACCATCAAGGTAGGATTGCCTTCATTGGTGCTAGATGCCGCTGTTGAGTCAGCCGCGATGTAGACTTCTGTTCTTTGATTTACTTCTGTTTTTGTAATAGCCATTTTTAATCTCCCTTAGAGATAGTTTAGTTATGCGCTTTCAAGCGCGGTAATTCTTGCTTCAAGCTCTTGAATCGTTTTCACCAATAAAGGTATTAACTTAGCTTGATCTAATGCCTGTAAACTGTCAACCGTAGTGGTAACACCCTCATCGTCTGTTACTTCTTCTGTTGCATCTTTTTCGCCAACCACTGCGTCAGGAACAAGCTCTGCGACTTCGTGAGCAAGGAATCCATCAGTGCGTAAATTACTGCCTTTCCACTGAAAGTTAATAGGACGTAAAGCCAGAAGTGTAGGCGTTGCCGCTGACATCGGGCGATCATCTTCCTTTTTCCTGTAGTCAGATGTTGTTCCGTATGTTGTAGCAAATCCATTAGATGTAATTCGCCCATCAACATTGCCAGTGCTGTCGGTAAACTGAATGTGTTGTTGCGTAACCCCATCACCGCTTCCTTGCGCCTTTGATTTAATGTTAGGCGTTGTAGTGCCTTGAGATGTGCTTGCTAATATCTCCATTCTTCGGTTAAGGACGGTTTTTGTATTGTTAAAGTAGGCGTAATTTGTTGTGCCGCCCTGCATATAACAACCGTAGCTTGTAGAGTTAGCTTCTAAGCCTACGTTTCCGCTGACGAATGGGCCGTTAATAAGTCTGACCGTTGTTGTGCCTAGAGAAAGACTGCTACCATTCGCGGCTAAACTCCCTGATTTAGATACGCTGAAAACTCTGCGAGCAGTTGACGCTGTTTCTTCGTCTTCATTAGCCGCTTTGTAATGAACCCCCCAATTATTAAACGCATCAGAATACGCTGTACCTGTATACCAAGTATTTGCGCCTCCATCATCCATCATAAAGTGACCTGCGCCACGCGCAGTATTATGAGACATAAATCTAATGTGGTTAGCGGTGTAGTTAGACCCACCATCACCTGCAACGGTTAAGCTAGAACCCATAGAGATATTGCGGCTACTATCTATTACTGTGGCAGTGCCAATTTTATAACTACCGCCACTTGTAAAAGTTCCTGCTATTTGCAAGTTTCCTGTGGTTGATTGCAGAGACATTTTTGCTGTAGCTGTTGCACCACCTCCACCTGATGCGCCTGTTTCCCAGACCCAACCATAGGTACTTATACCTTCCATACGTGAGCGCAACGCCCAAGATGTAACACCTGCAAGACCTGTAGGTGCGGTTAAGTTTCCGTTTGCACCACAGCTAGTCGCTCCTTGGGGTGCCATGTAAATCTGCCAGTTGTAATAGGTGTTTGTATAAAAAGATATACCTGTAGCAGAGCCTAAATTACGCCTTAAATTAATCCCGCCTGTAGCTTCAAGGTTAGTTGCAAAGACTTGTCTGCTAGAGTCTATTACTGTGGTGCCATTTATTTCTATATTAGAAACTACGTTTAAATCGTTATAAACTTTTACGTCAGTAACGCCAGAACCTTCACAGATAGAGAATACTTTCGCGGTTAAATCCTCATTGCTGTAGAACCTTATGCCGCCATAAGTTCCCTGCGCTCCCATGCGTATGCCAGTGTGCCAAACCAAATCTAACTTAGAGTAATTGCCGCCAACATTTTCTAGGTTTGTGCCGATGTAATAGTTTGCCAAAGAATCACCATTACCACCGCCAAACAATAGTTTGTAGCCTGCATTATCGTAAGAATTCCCTGCCGCACCGCCTCCTACTTGAAGAGTGCCTGTAAAATTACCTTGTGCCGCTGTGATATTCCTACTAGCGTCAATAACAATGCTTGTGCCAACTTGAAAATTACCTGCGGATGTTATTTTAAACGCGTCTACTCCACTTCCATTAGGTCTAAAAATAATGTCTCTGCCTGTTGCCGCACAGAGATATAAACCATCGGCAGTATCCGGTGTTGCAAATATTCTGTTTCTTCCATTAACTACGGCACCTCCAAATGCTACTACCTTGTAAGAAGAATAAGTGCCATCTGTGCCAAGAGCAATAGAGTCGCTACCTTCACCATTGGATCGTACAAATACATTTCGCCCTGTCGCGGCCGCAAGGAATAAGCCATCAGCGTTGTCATCTCTACCAAACACGCGGTTATAACCATTGGTGATGCCGCCAAAGCCAACAACTCCGTAACCACCGTATGTTCCATCTTCGCCAACCTGAGTACCTGTTTTGGCAAATATTTGGCGATTAGCGTCTATTACTGTATTGCCGCCTATCTTGTAATCGCCAAAACTTTTTATTCCAGTAGTATCAATTTGTGCATGAAAATCAAGAAGGTCTGTACCTCTAAAGAAATGTGTAGTGTTACTGTGGTAGTTAGTGTCTAGTGTTCCACCGCTTAGTAATAACGCAGAATGACCATCAGGTGTATCAAATATAAGAGAATCTGCATTGTTTAAATCTACTGCTTGAAGTCCAGAATTAAAGAAAATACGAGGAACATTTTTTATTTCTCTACTAGCGTCTATTACAGTTTGACCAGATATCTGTATCGGCTTAGTAGAATTTATTACCGTGGACGTTATTTGTAATACGTTAGCAGTTCCAGAGGGGTGAAAAGCTATAACACCGTTTGAATTGTAGATGTTGAACGCTCTAACTCCACCCCAACCCGAATAACCTGTTCCTGCCTTAAATATCTCTCCATTACCGCCATCAGTTATGTACTGTACGTCAGTATATTGAGTTTGTGCGGCTCCACCTATCGGCACAAGTAGGGCGGTAGCAGAAGTATCAACATTTAAGGGGGTGCCAGAAGTGGTATTTATCGTAACCGCTTTACTAGAGATTGTGCCTATGCTTTGTAAATTGTTATTTTGGAAATCAAATAAACCAGAACCGCTTATATTTAATCTTGCCGTTTCATTAGTTCCAAGCACTAAATCTCTACTACTTGAATTATGGTATATATGCATAGCATTAGCATCTAATGCAATTGCCCCTGTATAACCTGCTCCAAGGACTTTAAATTGACCAGCACTACCTGCCGACATACTAATATTGCCGCTTGCACCGACAGAAGAGTCGCCAGTTGCAGTAATAGCTCCACTAGAGATTGTTCCTGCTATTTCTGCATTGTTGCTAGCATAAAAATTCTGATCAGCGTTCCAGCCCCCTACCGTTTGCCCTGCGGCAACAGAATATATGTGGTATCCAGTATTAGTTATGCTGTTGCTAGTTTGATCTCTTAGACCAACGTACCAATCAGCACTGACAGTATTGCTGTGGCGGATCATTGCTTCACCAGAGCCGCTACTTCTAACTCTTAGATAGTTATGAGAACTTTGGGTTGATACTAATTCAGTAAAATTACCAGTTGCCGCTGTGATATTCCTACTACCGTCTATTACTGTGGTGCCGCCAACAGTAATATTTCCACTGTCAGTTATGCCAAACCTTTCTACAACCGATGACCCAGTTCCAGAAGTGGAGGTGTAAAACTTTAAAGCTCCGTTATCGCCGCTTGAAAAAGTTCTTATGTTAGTAACAATATTTCCATTATTAGCCCCAATAATTTGAGCGGTGTCATTATTGCTTGTGCGCTTTCCTTCAAGCCATAGAACAGCCGCATCATCAGTCTTGTTGTTGTGGACTTTGAGCGTGGTGTTGCCCATTGTAGAGTTATCTTCATACAGGTGAAGTATCTCAGTTGGAGAAATTCCTATGCCAATACGAGCATCTGGAGCGTTTGCATTAGCAGATGATTGCCGAATCTTAAAGAATATTTTATCTTCATCATCATCCCATCTCGCGCCAAAGGTAATGTCACCACCATAATCTTCACCTTTAGCTTTTAAATAAGTTCCCTCAGTTTGATTGTTGTCTCTCCAATAGATGTGTGAAGTGCCGTTTGGATTAGCAAGGAATTGTAACTGTTCACCACCTGTATAATTACCCAAGGTCATAGTCCCAAGACCGGTGTAAGTTCCAATGTTAGTCAGGTTTTTACTAGCGTCTATTACTGTGGCGCCAGATATCTTAAAATTACCAATTAAATTCAAGTCTGCGGCTGTGGTACTTGTAGACGTAAGCACCAAAGGATAAACACTGCTGTTTCCGCTATGGAAAAGCCTGCCAAATGAAAGTGAACTACTTGGACTAATATGAGTAGATTTTATTTGACCTACTAAGTCAGACGCGGAACTTGCGTAAGTGAAGCTAATAGCCTTACTTTCCCCTGCATTCCAACCACCGTCAATGTCTATTGCTCTTGTTTCTCCGCCTCCTGTAGAGCCTATGTTTAACCAAGCAAACGCGCTAGGGACTATCGTCGCGTTTATAGTTTGTTTAGCAAAAGAAGCATTTCTACTAGCGTCTATTACTGTGGTTGAGCCAACTAAATAAGACCCA
>Ga0209634_1000716_pt1 | contig 25244 bp, 39 predicted proteins | sample LinPmetageLP40_FD_184043 | JGI IMG/M metagenome (GOLD analysis project Ga0209634, IMG submission 184043) | Marine viral communities from the Pacific Ocean - LP-40 (SPAdes) (version 2) | ecosystem: Environmental > Aquatic > Marine > Oceanic | place: Pacific Ocean | collected 2010-08-26 | reverse complement strand
TATCCACCTTTAAATGCAAACTTAATTACTAGAAAAGGGCATCCTACTGACAACATGAATTTGTTAGAATCTGATATTCTTTTAGGCTTTGAGGGTGATTTCTTTAATGATCCATTATTTGAATGGTTAGCATTTAACAGTAACGGCGGAGATATATAATAAAATTAATTATAAGTGTTGAAATATTTAAAACTTTTTGAACAGTTCCTACACCTAGCAGAGAAGAAACCTGCTGGTGCTCCTGAATTCCATCACTCTGATGCACCTGATGCTGAAGGTAGGTTTAAAGATCTCTCTATAAAAGATTTAGCTGCATGGTTGATTAAAACCAGAAAGAAGGATGTTAAAAAGATTAGCGGTTCTTTAACACAGCAAGTAGTTTTTAATAGAAAGAGTGATCCTAAGTATGCTGAAAAGATGGAGAAAACTAGAAAAGAAGTATATAAACAATTAGGCAGAGAAGATTTATTAAAAGAATCAGAAACGAATGATTCTGCATTAAAGAAAGTTTATTTAGCAACCAAAAGAAGTAGTGGGCAACGATGGTGGAGTTATAAAGGTTTTGCTGGTGATAAATATTTTACACAAATTACTGAAAATAATATAGATAAGATAAATATCAATCCTGAGTATCCAATTTTAAATTATCAGAGTGATTTAATTAATCAATTATTAAAAGAAGATCGGATCAAGGAAGAAAATGTTTATAATAAACCAAAAGATATAAAACTATCTGGATCTAAAAAAGAATTTCATAAATTAGTTGAAGGGGATAGTGCAATACCTAAAACTGTATTTAATAAAAATGAAGCTTTAGCTAATCTAAGCTTTCCTATAATTGCTAAACCTGCTGAAGGTCATTCTGGAAAAGGAATTCAGATATTTGATAAACCTGAACTATTAGAAGATGCTGATGAAAAAATATTTGATACTTATTCTGAATTTGTAGATAAAGCAGAAGAGCATAGATTTATGAACTTTGCAGGTAAACCTATATTTTGGATGGAAAGAACACCAGATAATGAAAAGGCTAAAACTGGTAAAGGTGGTGCTAATGAAGAAATGTCATTTGAGTATCAAAGAAGAGATATAAAAGATCTACCTAAAGATTATGCAAAGGTATTAAAAAGATTTTGTAAAATATATGAAAAGTTCCCATTCATATGTTTTGATATGATGAAAGGAAAGGATGGGAAAGTATATGTTATTGAATCTAATGCACAGCCTGGTGTACCGTTTGATAGTACAGTAGAAATGTATAAAGGTATTTATGAAGACTTTTATAAAAAACCTATTGATTCTGAGTCAATGAACAAATTAAACAATTATTCTAAAGAACTTATTAAAAATACGCTTGCAAAGGAAAAGGGGCGATTTTCAAATAAATGAAAAAAAGTTCATAATTAATTTTCAGTTCCCAACTATTTTTATTATATTTAATCTGTATATTAACTAATACAGTGTAAATCAAACATATGAATAAAGAAATACCTAAAGATTTTTACATTACTTCCGATACTTGGTTCGGTAGACCACAGATTCTTCAAATTGCAAATAGATTAGATTTTCAAACAATTGAGGAAATGGATTCTACTTTAATTAAGAATTGGAATAAAAAGGTAAAAAAGAATGATGTGGTATTTCATTTAGGAAATTTTGCATGGGATCCAATATCTGCTCGTAGAGTATTAAAGAAATTAAATGGAACTATTTATTTTTTAAAAGGTAGCCAGGATGATGCATTAGTTGAAGTGATTAATGAATTTCCTAAAGCTAGTATCTTAAGTGAATCTATTGTCGAGTTAGCAGACTGTGATTTAATACTTTGCCATTATCCATTAGCAGTATGGAATGGTAAAGATTCTGGAACAATTCATATACATGGTCATACTGTATTTTCATATGAGACTAATCTAAAAATAGAAAATAGATTTAATGTCTGTACTGATTTTTGGGGATATACACCAGTAAATTTTCTAACCTTAAAAGACTTTATTAATGCCTAAAAAAACAAAGAAAACATACAAGGAACTAGCCCTTGATTTTAAAAACACTAGAAATGAAAAAGTATACAATGAATTGTATGCAAAGATGAGACCAGGTTTATTTTCATATGTAAATAAAATAGTAAGAGATCCTGCAGTTACAGAAGATATTGTATCAACAACATTAACAACTGTATATTTAAAAATAGATCAATATAATGAAGCTTATCAAATTACCACATGGGCATATCGTATTGCATATAATGAATGCATTGGTTGGATTAGATTTAGAAATAAGAAAGTAAGTTTAAACGCATTCACAGATAAAGGCATTGACCCACCTACTCACTTACTTCCTAACGTAGATAAAGATAATGAAATGCCTCCTACTGAACAAGATTTTTGGGATGCAGAAAATCTTTTAACAGAAAAAGTAAGATTAACTAAAGAAGCTATAAATGCATTACCTCCAATGTATAACAGATTTATGGTAGAAAGATTCTTAAATAAGAAATCATATAACGATATTTTGGATATAATGAAATGCTACGAAAAGGACATAAACTTACAAACTGTGAAAAACCGCATATTTCGAGGTAGGAGAATAGTTAAAAAACAGCTAGAAAGCATGAAATTGTTTTCAGAAGCATAAATACATAAAAAACAGATAATACCATGTACATAATAGATTTATATAAAGAACTCCAAGTATGGAGAAAAATAAAAAGAATTGCAAAAGAATCCGAAAAGGATCTTAATGATAAAGGTTTTAGAGTTGATTGGATAGGTAGAATCTATACAGTTATAAATTTACCAGAAGAAGTTGTTTCTGCTCCTATATCACAAGAAGGTTTTGTCTTAATGAAACTTAGGGAGCATGATAAATTTTTAATGGAACTTGGTATCGCAGATTATGTTTCACCAGAGTTTAATCAAATTGAAGGAACCGATTCATTCCTATTAGTTTTATCAGCTGACCGAGAATATGCTAAGTTATGGCCATTCTTTATTTCACTAGCTAAAACTTTAGGATTATTATTTTTACTGAGGGTAATTTATTTACTCTTTAAATCTTATGGTGGAAAAATAAGTGAATTATGGAATCAAATGATAACAACCATATTTTAAAAAATGTAAATAATATTGAAAACAAAATAAATCAATTAGAAAAAGAAAAACAAAATATTCAACAAAGTTGTATACATAAAGATATAATAATTAACTTTGATGAAACAAGATCAATTAAAAAATATTGTTCATTATGCAAAAAGGATTTAGGATATGCAAATAAAAAAGAAGAACAAAATTTTTTAAAACCGAAAGGTTAACAACATACACAGGAAAAGTTCTTGTGTTAGGGAAATGTTTTCCCGAATATTAAATTAATAATAACAAAAAAAAATTTTAAAAATGAAAAAATTAATTTTAAGTTTGATGTTAGTAGTTGGAATTGTAATTTCAACAAACGCACAAAATGTAAAAGGAGACTGGTACGTAGGTGCAGGTGACATCGCAGATGTTGCATGGACTGATTGGTCAGTTTCGCCAACACTTGGATACGCAGTATCTGATAAATTTATGGTTGGTTTATCTTTAGCACAAGCTGATTCGTCAGAAGACTTATCAATGGATTTACATGCTAGATACTTTATGAATGCAGGTGGACAAGACTTTTTCTTGTACGGTGCAATGAGTGGAACTGATACTGATAACCTTGCATTAGGTTTAGGTAAAATGTTTACTATTCACAAAGGTGTTTTTGTAGAGCCAAAGGTTGTTTACCACACAGGTGAGAAAACAACTAATATGATGTTAGGATTCGGATTTAAATTTTAATAACATAAATCAAAGTATAAGGAAACTGAATCGCAAGGTTCGGTTTCCTTTAATTTAAAAATAAAATAAAAATTATGATGGATAAAGTATTTAGTACAGTAACTAGTTTTTTAACTGGTTTAGGTAGTTTACTTATGGCATTTTTGCCATTAACTATCTTATGGCAAGTATTAACTGGAAACACAGTTTTCGGTATGGATGTTATTGCCAATTTAACAAGCTTAGTAACCGGAATCGGTGAAGGCGGGTTTGTAGGATTAGTTGTATTAATCCTAGTTGTTTCTTTCTTTACAGACAAGAAATAATTATAGAACATTTATAAAAGAACCGATTATGTAATGTAATCGGTTCTTTTTTGTTTTAAACTTTCTTATTTTTTTACATATAATAATAAACATATTATGTCTACAGCCCAATCATTAGCAACAACCGAAACAATAAATGGTAAAAGATACTATAATATTGCAGAAGGCCAAAAGTATCCATCAGTAACAACTATCCTAGGTGCAATGACTGATAAGTCAGGAATTGATAAATGGAGAAAAAGAATAGGAGAAGAGAAGGCTGATGCTATTTCTAAGTTCTCTGCTAACAGAGGAACTGTAATGCATCAATTTTGTGAATACTTTTTAGGATCTAAAAAAGAAACTGTTAGGGAAAGATTAATAGAATCGCAAACACTAATGGGTCCTTTTGCAGTAAATCATGGTTTTACTGAAGAAGAAACTACAATAGGAAGAAAACTTTTCTTTAATTTCTATAATGGCAAATGTTTTAATAGGATAGCTAATGTAGTGTCTATAGAGGATACCTTATATTCACCTGTAATGGGAGGGTATGCTGGTAGGGTAGATATTATATATGAGAATGAAAAAGGTCATCTAGTGATCTTAGATTTTAAATCATCTAAAAAACCTAAAAGAGAAGATTGGATAGAAAATTATAAAATGCAAATTGCTGCATATTCATTAGCCTATTGGGAAATGAATAAAAGAAAACCACAAGGTGGAGAAATATGGATTAGTAATGAAGCTGATGGTTTTCCACAAGTTTTTGAAATGACATTTGATGATATAACTAAATATGGTAAAATGTTTTTAAACCTAGTAAAAGAATTTCATAATAAGTACCCTCTTTAATTGAATATATAAAAAAAATCTAAACTTAATGTTTATTAAAAAGTATAAGGAATTTCTTTTAGAAGTGAGGGATAAATCAGTAAAACATGCTGGTGATAAAGAAGAAAAAGCATTTAAAGATAATGACGGTTCAGATAAAAACCTCGAAAAGAAGATAGCCGATGAACTTGAAGATGTTACCGAAGACTGCGTCAGGTGTGGAGAGCATATCTCAGCTTGTAAATGTGAATCGGAAGACCCTTGGTCAACGCACGTTAGCCATAGAGCTCCAGCAGGAGTTAAGTATACGAAAAAACCAAAACAAGAATTTAAAAAATAAAATTATGAGTAAATTTAACAAATTTTTTACAGATCATGGAATTAAAATAATTATAGTTATAATGATATTAACATATTTTAAGTCATGTGGTATTGATTCTGAAGTAGAAAGAATCAAAAAAGAACAAAGAATATTAACTAATGAAATTGATACTTTATCATCTCAGATAGTTAATCAAGAGGAAATGATATATTTAATTAAAACAGTTCCTGCTTGGAAAACTCTAAGAATTGAAGAAATTTCGGATAAAGAAAGAATCTCTATCAATGCATTAGAAGAAAAAGAAGATTAAATGTGGCTAATACACCTATAATACCTGGGGTACCTACTCCTATTAATGGAGATCCAAATTGCGCGTTAACTCTATGTGGTAAATTAATTGCACAAGTTGATTGTATTAAAATAATAATGCAAGGAACTGATGGTTGTATTGATTTACAATTTTTTGATGCCAAAGGCCTACCTTTAGATTTAAGTAAATATACAGAAATTCAAATTATGTTATATAATGAATTTGATTGTACTATTGCAAATTTCTGGTGGCCCTCAATACCAACGGGCTGTAAAGGTTTATTAATGACTATATTACAATATACCGATGCTAAAGGTGTAATTCATAACAAAGGGCAAGTAAGAATATGTTTGGATCCAGCATGTACCAAAACAAGTCCTAGTTCAATATTTGCAGAAATTCTTTTAACAGAATCAATGACTGGCGGAGGTTCTGAAACTTCAGGTATACCGTGTTTACAGGTTGCTAAAATTATAGCATCTAGGATTTATGAAAATGGCTGCGATGATGGGTGTAGTTAAAATATTATTATTATGGAAGAAAAAACATTAAAAGAAAGATTAGTACATATATTTATTATAAGTATATTTTGTAGTTTATATTTTTTAGTTGCTACAATCTCAATGATTAATTCAGTAGCATTCTTTGACTTAAGTCATTCAGGTTTAATGTCTTGGTCATTAGCTATTGGTTTTGAAATAGGTGCAGCTGCATCTCTTGCTGCAATTATTATATTGGATAAAACAAACAAAACAATGGTTTGGAGTTTATTCTTATTATTAACTTCATTTCAGATGATGGCTAATTCATTTCATGCTTTTATTAATTTAGAAGATTATATGGGTTGGATTGAATTATTTGGATTAGAAGAAGAAGAGCCTATAGTCCAAAAAAGAATTTTATCAATTGTAAGCGGTGCTATACTTCCTGTAGTAGCATTAGGATTCATTAAATCATTAGTTGATTATATTAGACCAGAAGAACCTAATAATACATCTCAACCAACTGCATATGTTAGTAATGAAATACCGGAGATAAATAAAGATGATATACCACAAGAAGCAAAGGATTGGAAAGGTGCATTTGATATAAATAAACCTATTGAAAAAGAAATATCATTTGAGGAAAGAGAAGCCATGAATGAAGAAAGAATGAATATCATTGGCCAAAATGGTAATGATGGTATTCATTATGATGAAATTGAAACTAATATACCAGGCTCAGCTGAACCTGTTGTAGAAGAAATAATCCCGGATGTTAGCGAGGAGCAGCCGGACGAAGATTTATATTCTCGCGATGCTAACCAAGCAACTATCCCGACGACGGTTGGAGAAGTGGTTATTGCGCCTGAGACGGTAAATAATGATACCGATAATGCAGATGACAATAAACCAGAAAAGCCAATTATCGAAGAGCATATTACACCAGTTGGAGATCCTATAATTATCCCAACAGAACCTGCAGTTAAACGAGAACCTAGGAACATTGTTGCTAGAGGATTTGTTAGACAGGCAGGTGAATCTAAACCATAATCTTTCGAGGTTACATTTCGGAAGATTTAAAAAAAGTAATATAATATGCCTACAAGAACGTACGATGACGAAGTCTTTCGTGAAAAGAGAAAAGTCAAAAATCCAATTACATTTAAATTAAAACTTAATGAAGAACAAAAATTAGCTAAAGAAGTAATATTGTTAAATACAATTACTCTGTTAGCTGGTAAAGCTGGTTCAGGTAAAACTTTATTAGCTTGCCAAGTAGCCTTAGATGGTTTGTTCAGAAGACATTATGAAAAAGTAATTATAACTAGACCAACAGTATCTAAAGAAGAAATTGGATTTTTGCCTGGTGATCTCCATGCTAAAATGGATCCTTGGGTCCAACCTATTTACCAAAATATGTATAGTTTATATGGAAAGGATAAAGTACAGCCTTATATAGAAAGTGGACAAATAGAAATTGTACCAGTTTCATTTATGAGAGGAAGAACCTTTGTTGATAGTTGTGTTATTGTCGATGAAGCTCAAAATGTAACTAATGATCAAATGGAAATGATTGTAACCAGAGTTGGTTTAAGATCAAAAATGATTATATGTGGTGATGATGGACAAGTTGATTTAAAAGGTAAAGGAGATTCTGGTTTTAGATTTCTTTATAATCAGGCATTTAAAATTAAAAGGTTATCTTCTCTTACTCTTTTACAAAACCACAGAGATCCTATTGTAGATGATTTAATTGAAATTTATGAAGAAGAAAACTATAAAAGGAGAAAAGGAAAGAATAAATAAATTAAATTAATATTATGGAGATTCAACAAAAAGGAACAGTACTTCTTCAGTTTTCAGCCGATTGGTGTGGACCTTGTAGAGCAATGAAATCAACGATAGAACAATTTCAAGAAAAATCTAATGTCTTAGTCCAAAAGGTAAATGTTGATACCGAAAGTAAAATTGCAGCAAAGTATGGGGTACGTAGTATCCCATGTTTTGTTGTTTTAAAAGATGGTGCTGAAATAAAAAGAGAAGTTGGTACAAGGAGCCTAGACCAATTAAAAGAAATGATAAAATAAAATTATGAATTGTTATAAAAGAAAACAAATTGAAGATACTATGATTAGTAAAGGCTACAAATACTTTACTGGTGGAGATTATGATGTAAATATTATAGGAGTAAGAAATTCAGATACAGGAGGTAAAGTTACGAATGCTTTTGATGACTGTATGACAATATCCTATAAAGTAAAAGGTGATTGGAAATTTCATTGTTTCAAATGTACTACAGACCCAGGCACTCACTGGGTAGAAAACGTAATGAATGACAAAGGAGTTGCTATACTTAAACCTGGTCAATATCGAGGATCACATAAATTAAGATTGCATGCAGGAAAGTATTTAGCATTAGGACAAAAGAAACCTTTAACTGTTTATAGAGATAATGATCGTGATGATAATTATGATTTAAATGAATCTAAAACAGACACAGGATTATTTGGTATTAATATACACAGAGCAACAAGCAGGTCAGGTAAAGGTTCTACACAAGTAGACAAATGGTCTGCAGGTTGTCAAGTCATAGCTCATAATGATGATTGGCATGAATTTTTAGACATATGCCAAATAGCTAGAGAAATATGGGGAAACTCATTTACATATACTTTATTAGAATCTAAAGATATATGTTAAAATAAAAAATACGGAAATTATGTGGAAAATATTTAAAGATAACAATGATTGGAATGAAAAGGCTATTGTTGGTTTTATAGCATTTATAATTATGTGTTTAATAATGATAGCAGATCTAGTAACTGGTTGGTTTGGGCAAGATTTAGTTATTAACGAATTTATTTATGATTCATTCACGTTGGTTGTTTTAGGTTGTTTTGGTATAGCAGGATTAGAAAAATTTGCTAATAAAAAATAATAAAATGGATAAGTATATTTACAGAGGTAAGTTAGATAGGGTTGTTGATGGTGATACTATTGATGCAATGATAGATGTAGGATTTGATATTTGGGTTCATAAAAGGATTAGGTTTGCTGGTATGGATGCATGGGAAAGTAGAACTAGAGATTTAGATGTAAAGAAAAAGGGTCTTGCTGCTAAAGAGAGATTAAAGGTCTTGTTAAATGAAGTCAGTAGTAAACCTGGTATGTTTAGAATAAAGTCTGAGGGTGTAGGTAAATATGGTAGAGTATTAGGTCAGATTTTTGTAATGGATGCAGAGGGTACTCAGTGGGATGTTAATCAAACATTAATTACCGAAGGTCATGGTTATGAATATCATGGAGGTAAAAAACGGACATCTTGACATAAAGAAAATGAAAAACCGGACAATATGACAAGATTTTCACTATTGCACAGTTTTTTCAGTATAGTATATTAAATAAGGAACCGAATCTTTATTTAAATAAAAAACTATATAATTATGTACACATTTTTAAACGGCTTTAAGCCAGTAACACACGCAAGAAGAATCAATGATAATATTGATACATTACTAAAAGATCCTTTCTGGGATGACTTTAATAACTTTTTTACAAAAGAATCAAAAGGTTGGCATTGTATTAAAGAAGACAAAAATTGGATTTTAGAAATTGCTATACCAGGATTAACAAAGGAAGATTTAAAAGTAAAAATGATTAAAGGTGAATTAAGTATTGCCTCTACTAATGAAGATAATATTTGGTTAGGATCTTTTGATAAAAGATTTACTCTACCTCAAGATGTTAATACAAAAAAGATTAAAGCTAAAGTAGAGAATGGGGTATTAACTCTAACTTTAACTATAAAAGAAGATACTGAAAATATTATTGATATAAAGTAAACAAACTATTAAGTTGAGTATATAAATATTAAATATATTTAAAAAATTAACGTTATATGAACACAGAAGAAAATACCCAAGAAAATCCAGAGCAAGTAAATCCAACAGGAGAACTTAATGGTCAGCAAGCATTAAATGTTTTAATTCAAGCTGTAAGAATTGCACAAGGTAAAGGTGCTTATACACTAGAGGATGCAGAAATAATTTCAAAAGCAATAAAGATATTTGTTCCACCAACTCCAGCAGGAGAAGAAGGAACTGATCCTGTTGTAAATGAAGATACTGAATCTCCAGCTGAGCCAGTAATGACTAAAGTTGGCGAGTAATCCCTTGTTTATATTTTTGAGAAAGGGATCCAGAAATGGATCCCTTTTTAGTTTAATATATAATCTAAATTAGATCAATGACTACATTAGCTGAGTTACAAAAATTTTGTAAAAACAAAAGTATTATTATAGTTGGTAATTCCTCTAGAATACTTCAACACTCTAGTGCAAGATTAATTGATAGTTATGATATTGTTGTAAGAATTAATAGAGGTTATCAAATTAGTAATCCATTTTCAGAATCTTTAGGTACTAAAACAAATATACTTTCAATAGGGATAAAATCAGAAGCACAAGCTACACATATCATATCAGCTAATAAAGTAAATTTTATTTTAAGTCCTATAATTTGGAGTGATAAGTTAACATATCCTAATGTTTATAACATTGAGCCATCTCTTTATCATCAACTTAAAGAAGACTTAGGTGGTTTTAAACCGTCTACAGGAATAAGCACATTTAACTTTTTTCATAAATTAACAGATTATAGAAAATTAGATTTAATAGGTTTTGACTTTTTTGAAACCTCTACGTTACAAAGAAATGAATTAGGTCATTTAAAAGTAAATGACCATAATGGTAAGAGTGAAGAACATTATATTAATACATGTAGGAGTAATGATAAAATTACAATTTATAATTTAAGTGGAAGTCCTATGCGTAGTAATATACCAGTAATTAAATTAAATAGATGATAAATCGTAGAAACATTAAGAGAATAAAAACACCACCAGTTTCTACAAATGATGACCCTTCAAGGCATTATCCTAGAGTATCCGTAAGAGGTAGTGGAACTACAGAAGTACATGCAACAGGAAGGCAGAATAGGCGTTTTAAGAAAAGGCCTCCTGTTCCTCCACAACCTGTAGTTTTTATGGAAGATCATCATTTACCAAAACCATCAAAAGATATTTGTTTTGTTGTTGGTGGAGGTCCATCACTGAGTGGGTTTGATTTTAGTCGATTAAATGGATATGATACTATAGCTATTAATAAATCTGTAGAATTTATTCAAAATCCTACATACTTTATTAGTACTGATTATACATATTTTGAGAAAGGAAATTTACCAATAGAAGGTATAAGACAAAAATGTGATTATACTTATTTTATAGCTAACATGTCATATCCTTATATTAAAGTAGAGAATGGTTTAGTATATGATACTCGAGGTATTTATTATAGTAATCTTTATAAGTGCAATGGTGTTATTAAATCTATCACAACTGAAGGATTAGGTGATAGTGTTGCAAGCTTTTCATCTGGAAATAATAGTGGTCATTGCGGTATTCAGCTTGCTTTATTATTAGGTTATAAAAAAATATACTTATTAGGTTTTGATTTAAAAGATACGGCACATACTCATTTTCATCAATCATATTCAGAAAGTAATCAACAAGCATTCAGGCGAATAGTTTCAGTATATGGTCAAACATTATTATCTGCATTAGCTCAATATTCTGGACCGCAGGAAATAATTAATCTTTCTGCTGATAGTATATTAGCAACGTCTCCTCATATTAAAACTCAATCATTCCAAGAAGTATTAATAGAAAATGGAGAACATCCAAGTAATAAAGTTATAACACCTAATACTTTTGATGATCTTATGATTGTAGGTTATTACACTGTTAATACACCATACGAAGAAGAAGCTCAAAATTTAATAAATTCTTTAACTAAATTAGGAATGTCAAAAGATATTGTAGGCGTCAATAGTTTAGGTAATTGGCAAGCTAATACAAGATTTAAGGCCGGCTTTATGTTAGATATGCTACTTAAATACCCTAATCATAGATTAGTTTATATAGATTGTGATGCAGTTATGCATAAGGTACCGGTACTATTTAAAAATTATGATTGTGATATTGCTGTTAGGTGGCAAGACTTTAGGTGGCGAGAAAATGAATGTTTAAGTGGAACTATTTATTTAGCAAATAATCATAAGACACAAGAATTGTGTAGAAGGTGGAGAGATGTTAATGTGAATGAAGGAAATGATACTGATAGGATGGAACAATGGAATTTAGATACTGTTATTCAACAAATGAAAACAGAAGACTCTTCTTTTAAAGTAAATAATTTACCTCCTGAATATACATTTATATTTGATAGTATGAAAAAATTATACCCTCATGTTAAACCAGTGATTGAACATTTTCAGGCAAGTAGAAGATTTAAACATGAAGTAAATAAAAAATAATTAAATGATACAAAATTATTTTGATAAAATTATATGTATTAACTTAGATAATAGAACTGATAGGTGGCAAGAAGTGTCTGAGCAATTTGTAAGAGCAGGATTGGATGGTTTTGTTGAAAAATATTCAGCGATAAAAAATAACCCAATGGGTTGGAAATATGTACCTGATTCTCCACATAGTATAAATAGAATTAAACCTAAGTCTTGGCCAGGGGCTGCTGGTTGTATGGCTAGTCATATTAACATTTGGAAAATGGCTAAAGCTAATAATTGGAAAAATGTTTTGGTTATAGAAGATGATTGTGATTTTATAGAAAATATACAAACACTTTTTAATAAGCAAATAAAACGTGTTCCAACTGATTGGGATATTTTATATTTCGGAGGTATTCATGAAACTAAAGGTGGTATGTTTGTTCCAAAAACAATTGCACCAAATGTATTAAAATGTAAAAGATTAGTCACTACAACATGTTATGCCATTAAGAATACTTGTTATGATTTTGTAATTGATACAATATTAGAAAACGAACCTGAATTTTATACAGCAGTAGATGCTTACTTAGCAGCTAGGATTCAACCTAAAAGTAATTGTTATGCATTTCATCCACCGTTAGCTTGGCAAAGATCAAGCTTTAGTGATGTTCAAAATGGAGATAGAGATTATTCAGAAATCATGAAAGATAAAAATATAGTATAAAATGAATTTAAATTCTTATTTTGATAAAATAATTTGTATAAATCTAAATAGAAGAAATGATAGGTGGCAAGAATCATTTAAACAATTTAGAAGAATAGGTTTAACTGTTGAAAGATATTCTGCTATTGATGGAAATAGAATGAATTGGAATCATGTAAGAAATAAAAATAAGCCACCAGGAACACCTGATCATAAATTTGAAGGGGTAGCTGGTTGTATGGCTAGTCATGTTAATATTTGGAAGATGGCTAAAGCTAATAAATGGAAAAATGTATTAATCATTGAAGATGATTGCGACTTTATTAATCAAATACAAGAAAGATTTAATGAAAGAATTAATCAAGTTCCTTCTGATTGGGATCTTTTATATTTAGGAGGTATACATGAAACTCGTGGAGGTGTTTATATTCCTGAGAAAATATCAGAGCATGTAATGAAAGCAAAAAGAATGATTACAACAACGTGCTATGCTATTAAAGATACTTGTTATGATTTAGCAATTGATACTGTTCTTGCTGATGAGCCGTGGTTTCATACAGCAGTAGACGGTTATCTAGGTGCATATGTACAATCAAAATGTAATACTTATGCATTTAACCCACCATTAGCATGGCAAAGAGCTAGCTTTAGTGATATAGTAAATGATCATAGAGATTATTCCGATATGATGAAAAACAATAATATAAAATGATAACATGTAGATTAAAAGGAGGGCTTGGAAATATGATGTTTCAAATTGCCTTTATAGAGTATGAAGGTAAAGTAAACAATTTTCAAACTGGGTATTGGAATGTAGAAGAAAACTTCAATCATTTAAATGGGAATGTTCACCATAACCCTGGGTTACAGCATGCATTTGATTATCAAAAAATATTTAGAACATTTAATTGGAAAAGAATAAGTAATCCTCCTAATAATAAAATAGATGTAGCTTTTCATTATGAATCTTTTAAATTAAATGATAATGTAATGTACGATGGTTTTTTTCAATCAGAAAAATATTTTCCTAATAGAAACTTTATTTTAAATTTATTTTTACCTACTACTTTTGTAACTCAACAGCTAGAAAAATATAATCATATCTTAGAAGGTACTACTTGTTCTATTCATGTTAGACGAGGTGATTATTTAAAATATGATTTGCATGTAGCTAGAGAAATGGCTTATTTTAATAAAGGAATAGCTGCTGTAGGAGCAGTGGATAAATATTTAGTATTTAGTGATGATATAGAATGGTGCAAGAATAATTTTATTGGTGATGAATTTATTTTTATAGAACATGAAAAGGATTATGTTGAATTATTTTTACAATCTAAATGTACACATAATATAATTTCAAGCTCTTCATTTTCATGGTGGGGTGCTTATTTAAATAATAAACCTAATAGAAAAATTGTTGGACCTAAGCAATGGTTCAGTAATATAAAACATAATAATATTATACCAGAATCATGGATAACAATTTAATTAAACTTTATAGAACTAAGAAGACAGATTATGAATCTGTTAAAGAGTCGTGTGAATTTTATTTACCTAATGTAAATGATGTTGATATTTCTATTATCATTCCAGTAATGAATAGAGAAAGTTTTCATCATCCTTTAGTAGAACACTTAAGAAAAGCAATGGCTAATTTTCCATCAAAAACATATGCTATAACTTTTGTTGAGCATAGTTCTATACCTAAACATAAATCATTAAGCCGTATAAGCAATGCTAACTATATTTGGATAAAGAAAACTGATAGTCAACCTTTTAATAAATGTTTGGCAATGAATGTAGGTTCTCTTTATTCTAATAAATGTGAATATTATCTTTTTCATGATATTGATTTATTAATGGACAAAAATTATTTCAGAGATATATTTGAAAATCTTAAAAGAGTAAACAGTAAGTGTGCATTACAAACTTTTGCACATAGAAGAATATTGGTAATGGACCAGGACTTGAGTAATAAAATTTTAAATCATCATATTAATTTAGAAGATTTACAACCAGGAATTAATCCACCTCACTCTAACCCAGGTGCACCAGGTGGTTCTATTTTTATTCATTCTTTGAGTTTTAAACAAGTAGGTGGTTATGATCCAGAATTTTTTCATAGCTATTCACCAGAAGATGCATTCTTTTTTCATAAGCTACAAATAATAACAGGTATTGAAGGTTGCAATAGTCCAATAATTGAGGCATATCATATGTGGCACCCTTATATGGGAAGCTCTAATCCAGAAAAACCGCAAATGGAAGAAATTTATCAGGAGTTTATAAATATGTTACCTCATGAAAAAACTGAGTTTGTTAATTATATAGCAACACAATTTAAACAAATAACATAATGAAAAAAGGATTTAAACAATTTGACAGAGTATTTTTAATAAATCTTGATAAAAGGCCAGATAGATTAAAAGCCCGATATGAAGTATTTAAAGAATATGATGTAGATAATATTGTAGAAAGATATCATGCAGTACCACCTTCTCAAAATGAATTTGAATGGTATGTTAGCGATGGTAAACAAATTAAGTTAGGTGAATTTGGATGTATCTCATCTCATGTAAGTATTGTAAAAATGGCAAAGGCTAATGGGTGGAAATCTGTATTAGTTTTAGAAGATGATGTTGAATTTTTAAATCACGAATATATTGATTCTGCTGTAGAACAATTACAAAATACAGAATGGAATTTATTCTATTTAGGAAATAATACACATACACCATTAAATAAAGTTAATGAAAATCTATTAGAATTAAAAGAAGGGTTTGCTACTCATGCAGTTGCTTATCATGAAAGATTCTATGATAAGATTATAAATGCTTATGATAAAAAAGAAATTGAAATAATTGATGTATGGTTATCTGAACATGGACAAGCTAAAGGTAATTGCTATTGTTCATATCCTATAACTGCTATACAAGAAAATAGCTTTAGTGATATACATAACCAAGTTATTGATTATAGTTGGATGATAACTAAATTTGAAACTAATACACAACATTTAAAAAATTAATATGATACACATAATTGGAGATAGTCATGTTTCATTTTTTAGTGGAACAACTTATATGCAACCAACATGGCCAGCATATGTTGATGGTGAGGGTGGGGCTAATATAAGAGCATCATATATTAAAGGAATTCGCCAATATAGATTAGGTCCTTTAACTGCATATAACTTTGAAAAGAATGCAAGTGGTTGGGTGCAGGATATTTTATCTTTAGAAAATATTGATAAAGAAAATGATTGGATCTTTTTTAATCTTGGAGAGATTGATTGTAGTGGAAATTTACCACAACAAGCAGAAAAGACTTCTATTAATAAAGCAGTTGAAGTATGTGTTAGAAAATATGTTACTTATTTAGCTCTCATTAAATCACAAGGTTATAATGTAGGGGTTATAGGGCCACATGTTGCAGCATGGCATGTTGGAGAAGATAGTGAAGTATTAAAAATAACTAAAAAGTTTAATGAAATGTTAAAGTTTTCAGGGTTTAAGTATGTTTCTATTATAGATGAACTGCTAGCTAATCCTTCACCAGATAATTATATAGACGGTTATCACCTTTCACCAAAAGTATGGCCTTTATTTAAAGAAAAATTTTTAAAATTTACAAATTTAGAAGATAATGAAATTACTATAAATTATGATTCCTATAAAGATTTAGAATATTGGAATCGTATATTACCTGAATGGGAAGATGTAGACAAAAAGCATATTTATGTAGCAGGTGGAGGTATATTTTCTTTAGTGATAGGAATGATTTATAATATGAAATGGTTACCTGGTGTACGTGAAACTGCTGGAGAAAATATTAAAAATCTATTTTTTCAACAAAACAAAGAATGGGTTTACGATAAGAAAAAAGAAAAATATGTTAAAATTAATAAAATGGAATCTTCTTATAATCCTAAAGATTTAAATATGATTAATTTTATCTTTGATCAACCTAAGATAACTAAAGATTATAATCGCCAAGAAGATTATAGAGGCCCTGGTAGCATTGAAAATTGTAAACTTAATTTATTAGTTGAAGCAAATCAACCTGATATTTTGTTCTTAAGAAAATTGGCTAGAAAATTAAAATTTAATAAAAGAATAAAAAAGCTTATTAAAATTGAAGAAAATAAAATAGATTTTAAAAATTCATTAGGTGTTCATATTAGATTAACTGATATGAATGGGATTCACCCTGAACATGGTGAAGTTACTTTTAATGATTTTGCAAAAAATATTAATTTAATATTAGAAGAACACCCAGAGATTAATACAATATTTGTAGCTTCTGATAATAATCAATCTATTAATAAATTAATGAATAGATATAAAGATAGAATTAAATTTATTGATAATTTAAAAAGATGTGAAACTGAATCAGGTGATTCATATATATTACAATTGGAGAATTCTCATAATAAACAATTTTGGGAACATTCATTTTTAGATATGATGATGCTAAGTAAATGTAAGTATCTTTTACATAGAACTAGTAATGTAGCTAATGCAGCATTATTATTTTCAGATACAATAACAAATAATTATAATATTACAAAAAAATAAACATTATGAAATCAGAAAAAATATATTCAAAAGTAGATCCAACTAAATTATTACATTTAGTACAAAGATGGCAAGATATCGTAGAGCCTAGAGAAGACTTAATATCTGAAGAACATTTTATACAATGTTCCACATTAAGAATGGATGCTGGTAAAACTTTTAAGCCACATAAACATATTTGGAAAAATAGAACAAGAGATGTAATTGCGCAAGAATCCTGGATAGTTATTAAAGGATCTGTTAAATGTATCTTTTATGATATTGATGATACAGTTATAGCAACCCCAATTTTAGGACCGGGTGATGCTTCCTTTACATTAGAAGGTGGCCATACATATATGATATTAGAAGATGATACGCTTGTTTATGAATATAAAACAGGACCTTACGAAGGACAAGAGTTAGATAAAACATTTTTAGATTTATAATATGAAAGGGGTAAATACATTAGGCGGCATTGTTGGTTTTCCTAGAAGTGGAAATAACTGGTTAAGATACTTAGTAGAATATTTTACAAAGTATATAACTATTTGTGAACCAATGAGTACTCCTATGAGAAAGCCCTTGCATCTTTTATGCCCTAGTATTAATAGTACTAATAAAACTGATGATGCTTTATGGAATACTCATGGGCATGAAGAAGCAGTTAGTGATTTACTTGAAAGTGTTCAAGGAAAGTATATTTTAATATTACGTAATTATAAAGAATGTATACCAAGACATGTTAATGATGATTATCCTTTTGTGCATTATGATCCTAGCTTTAAAGATACAGGTAAATTAACAGATCTTAATTTAATAATAAATGGAATAGATGATCATAGCCATTCTTTTAGTCTTACCTATTACTTATCTCTAATAAATCGGTATCATAATTATAAAGGAGAAAAGTTGTTACTTTATTATGAAGATTTAATTAACAAAGAAACTATTAAAGAATCACTTATAAAGTTAATTAATTTTTTAGATGGTGATGTTACATTAGTAGATGCATTCTTAGATACATATAAAGAAAGATCTAATGAATGCAAAGTTTTATATAAGCCACTAGGTGGTTCTCAATCACCAGCAGGCCAAAGTATATTTCATTCTAAAGTATTCACAGATGAACAAAAATATTTTATAGATGATTTAATAGTATCGGATTACTCTCACTTAACAGATTATGTAAAATGTTATTTTGAGGATAGAGATATTTTTATACATTCTGATGCAGAGTTTAAAATTAAACCTAAATTAGGAGGCCATATAGCAATTGATAAAGGTGTTTATTGTACAGTTAATGCTAAGATCGGAAGTTATACTCACATCTCACCTTATACAACAATCATAGGTGGTAAGACTGGTGAATTTGAATGTAAAGGTTTTAATAATATTATGGCAGGTGCCAGGATAATCTGTGGATCTGATAGGTTTGATGATAGTGGATTATTTGGAGCATTAATACCAAAAGAATTAAAAGGTAAACAAATTATAGAACCAGTAATCATGGAAAGATTTTCTAATATAGGAACTAACTCTATTGTTCTTCCAGGATCTATTTTAAGAGAAGGTGTATTATTAACAGCTGGGAGTTTATTAATAGGTGATACTGTACCTTGGGGTGTTTATAAAGGAAACCCTGCACAACTTGTAAAAGTAATTGATGGTAGTAAGATTAAAGAAAATGCAAAACAATTAATTTCTAATGGCTAAAAAGACAAAAATTAATATGAGTGGTGGTGGTTTTCAACATACCATATCTACAACGGGCTCTCCTACTAGATTTGTAGAGTGGGTACAGGGATTTGCTAATGCAAAAATTACTATTCATATTGATACAGCTTTAGTAGGAAGATACTCATCAGTTTACCGCAAAGGAAAAAATTATGGATGGTTATGTGAAGCTAGGCCAGTTTCTTATTATTATAAATGGGAAACTAAAAAGTTACCATATAATATGAAAGAAGAAATAAAAGAAAGATTTTCTTTATATGAATGGTGCGAAAATAATATAGGTGAGTTAAAAAAGAAATTTATTAAAGTATTTACTCATGATAAAAAATTAGCTGAAATGGATGATATCTTTCAGCTTACATTATGTTCAGGTAAATCCTTCTTGGAAGATGTTTATTTTACTCAAAACAAATACCCTCCAGTAAAAAACAAATTAGTGTCTATGATTGCTTCAAATAAAGTACTATGTGAAGCTCATGAATATAGACAAAAAATGATTAAAAGATATTCTTTCTTTGGTGTGGATCATTTTGGTAGAGGTTATAATGAAATTGTAGATAAAGCAGATGGTTTAAAAGATTATTATTTTTCTATTGCAATGGAGAATGCTACATATTCTAATATGTTTACAGAAAAATTAACAGACTGTTTTATGACGGGTACAATACCTATTTATTATGGTATTGATAACATTGGTGATTTTTTTAATATAGACGGTATTATAATAATGGATGATGATTTTGATATAAATGATTTAACAATTGAATTATATCAAAGTAAACGAAAGGCTGTATTAGATAATTATAAAAGAGCAAAAAAACTGTTGCACGCAGAAGATTTTATTTTTAAACAATTTATACAACCCTCTATATAAATCTAATAGGAAATCAATAACTATAATATATAATAAAATAAAACATTATATGAGTTTTAAATCAGTATCACAATTAGAAAAAAGGCTAGGCGAATTCTTTGGAGCACCTTATGTTGTATGCTTAGACGCATGCACACATGGTATTGAACTATGTTTAAGACTTCAAAATCTTTCATATATTTCAGTTCCTAAAAGAACTTATATTTCAGTTCCTTTCTTAGCTAATAAATTAAATATTAATTTAGAATGGAGAGATGAAGAGTGGCAAGATTATTACAAAGTTAATGAACATTTTAAACCTATTTATGATGCAGCGGTATTGTGGAAAAAGAATAGTTATATCCCAGGATCATTTATGTGTTTAAGTTTTCAATTCCAAAAACATTTATCTTTAGGAAGGGGTGGTGCTATTCTTTGTGATAATGAAGAAGATGCAATTGCTTTAAAGAAAATGTCATATGATGGAAGATTACCAGAAATTCCTTGGAGAGATCAAAATATTGAATCTTATGGGTACCATTATTATATGACACCAGAAACTGCTCAATTAGGATTAGATAAATTTGATGACGCAATCAAAACAAAACCTAAACAATGGGTAATAACAGATTGGCCTGATCTAACAGAAATGGCTGTCTTTAATAAAAAGAAAGAAGGAGTAGATCCTTATTTACAAACTAAATAAAATTATTAAATAAAAATTAAGAAAATGAAAAAAGCATTTATTACAGGAATTAATGGACAAGACGGATCTTATCTTGCAGAATACCTATTAGATTTAGGTTATGAGGTACATGGAACAGTTAGACGTAATTCAACATCAGAAAATCAATCAGCAAGATTAGGTACTGCTTATCAAAGTGGTCGCTTATTTACTCATTATGGTGATTTATCAGATCAGGGAAGTTTAGAAAGGTTATTAGAAGAAATACAGCCAGATGAAATTTATAACATAGCTGCCCAGAGCCATGTGAGAGTTAGTTTTGATGTACCTCAGTATACAGTACAAACAAATGCATTAGGTGTATTGAATGTATTAGAAGCTTTTAAAAGAACTTGCCCTAATGCTAAATTTTATCAAGCATCTTCATCAGAAATGTTTGGTTTAACTGTTGAGGATGATGGGTTCCAAAGAGAAACAAGTGTTATGAATCCTGTATCTCCTTATGGGTGTTCAAAAGTATTTGGATATAACATTGTAAGACATTATAGAAGAGCTCATAAATTACATGCAGTGAATGGTATTTTATTTAATCATGAATCACCAAGAAGAGGAAGTAACTTTGTAACTAATAAAGTTGTTAAGGCAGCATGTTCAATTAAATTAGGTTTACAAAGTAAATTAGAATTAGGTAATATGGATTCTTATAGAGATTGGGGACATTCTAAAGATTATGTGAGAGCAATGCATGCAATATTAAATCATGATACGGCTGATGATTTTGTTGTATCAACAATGGAAACTCATTCGGTTAGAGAAATGTGTGAATTGGTATTTAAATATTTAGATTTAGACTATAAAGATTATATTGAACAAAATCCAAAGTTTATGAGACCTGAAGAATTACCTTATCTTAAAGGAGATTCTACAAAAATTAGAGAAACTTTAAAATGGAAACCTGAATATACTTTTGAATCAATGATGCATGAAATGTGTGATCATTGGATGGATGTTTTACAGGGTAAGGAATCTAATCGTTAATGCAAGAATCAATTAAACAATTAATACAAGAAGAAATAAAAGCAATAGGAAATATTCCTGTAGATTTTTCTTTTGAGTTAGCAGTTAATAGGATAAGAAACAAAGTTCATAGCCTAGGTCCTTGTGGTAAAGTAGTTTTATCAGGCATAGGGAAGGCTGGTCAGATAGCATTAAACATATCTACTACTTTTAGTTCTACTGGTACACCTGCTGTTTATTTACATCCAACCGAAGCACAACACGGAGATTTAGGTATAATTCAAAAACATGATGTTCTTATTCTCTTATCAAACTCTGGTGAAACAAGAGAAGTATTAGAATTAATTGAATTAGCAAGAAACTTATATTCAAGTATTAGTATTATTGCTATCACAGGTAACAAGAATAGCTCTTTAGCGAAACAATCAGACATAATTTTACATACAGGTAATGCTGATGAAATATGCCCACTAGGTTTAACACCTACAATTTCAACAACTCTTATGACAGTTATAGGAGATATCCTTGTGGTTGAATTAATGAAGAAAATTAAATTTACAAAACAAGATTATGCTAAAAGACATCATAGCGGATATCTTGGTAACAAAGCAAAGCAAATTAAATGAATTATATAGAAGAAAGGCCTTGGGGTAAATTTGAAATATTAATAGAAGATATTAGGTGCAAAGTGAAACAAATAACAGTTAAACCTGGTGGTAGATTAAGCTATCAATATCATCATAAAAGAAGTGAAGTTTGGACTATAGTATCTGGTACTGCAACAATTACATTAGATGAATTAACTAAAGATTATAGATACGGAGATACTGTATTAATACCACAAGGAACAAAGCATCGTGTTGAAAACCAGTTAGATGATGATTTGGTATTTATAGAAGTTCAGCATGGATCTTATTTTGGTGAAGATGATATAATTAGGATTGAAGATGACTATGATAGAAAATAATTAAACAATCCTTTAAAATTACATATAATAATAAATAGATTTATTATGAAAGATATCATTAAAAGAATTAAAAAGGATGCATTAAAAATAACCGGTGGTGCATTTAGTAATTGGTACGAAGGGTTAAGTCCTATTGAGAAGGTTGCTTATGGCCAAACTCTTAGAACAAAAAATGTTTTATTCCCACTATGAAAAAATTTATATACAAAATTATTCGTAAAATTAAAAGTTTTTTTATAACGGATCATACAGGACCTTTTCCATATTCAACTGATGGTTTTATAAAAGCAAAAAGATGGGCAAAAAATCAACCTCATCCTAAATTACCAGATCATCCTTCTCAATCATTATGGAATTATGTAAGTAGCAATTGGATTGATTCAGAATATAAATTAAATGAAATCAATAAAGTTAAAACAAATAGTAATAAATCAATATAATTAATAATGGCAATGGAAGGCAAACAAATGAATGTTGATATTGATTCTACACTAGAGATAGTTTGTGATGAATGTGGGCATAATGTATTTAGGCCTGCTTTCTTTTTAAGAAAGGTAAGTAGATTTATTTCACCAGATGGGCAAGATAGATTATTACCATTAGATACAATGGAGTGTAGTAAATGTTTAAATATAAATAAAGAATTCCAAGCAGCAGCACCTAAAGTAAAAACAAAAACAAAAACAAAAACTAATAATTTAAAAGATGGCAAAGACAATTAAAATGGAAAACCCTAATGCTCCAGATAGCAAAGAAGGACAAGAAGCTTTAGCGAAAGAAGTAATTAACGAGAATCCTCGTAAAATGAGTGAAATCATTAAAGACAAAAGGGAAGCATTAAAAAAGAATGAAGATTTACTTAGAGCTCTTCAACAAAATGAATATGATATTCCAATGGCAACTTCTAAACTTTATAAACAATTAATGAAGTTTTTAGAAAAAGATGCTGATTGGGGTCATACTACTGCAACAGGTTTAGTAATGTTATATTCTAATCTTAAAGAAAGTTCTAAAGCAGTTCAAGCTAAAGACTGGGATGGTATTGTTAAATTAAGAGGAACAAGTATTACCATATTATGGTCAATGGTAACATCAATGAAAGGAAAAGGATTCTTTGAAGCTAGAAATTTTATTGAATTAATGGCTGCATTTGGTGAAGATCTTTCTAAAGTAGTTCAAAAGGTACATGAAGATAACCAAGCATTAAGAGATAATCATGTAAGGTTATCAGAATTAGATACTGAAGTTAATCACCCTGATGTTATACTTGATGTTGCAATTGATAAGTATAATGAAGCAGAAGAAGAACTAACTAATTTAATGAATGAAGTTGATCCTGTTGTAGAAACAGTTTAATATGGGATTCCACAAAAGACATATAGATAATGATCAAGTTATCAGGCTCTATAATAGAGGTGGAGTATCAGAGTTAAGAAATTGGTATACACGAGGAGTGGATGCCTTAATAACAGAAACCGGCCTGGCATCACAGGTCGGTTCTATTATTTCTGATAGTGAATGGCAACAGATGGGAATGGGTAATCAAGATAATGAAATCACTAAAATAATTCAGCAACATTTAGGAGTAGAAGAAATTAAAAAATAACTCCATCCTTGTTGAATAAATAAAGAAAACAAACTGTTTAACATGGAACATATTAAAGACTACAAATTATTTAAAGAGTCTCTAAATACCGAAGCACTTAATGAAGCTTTTAGTTCAGGTATCTTAAGAGATTTATCTAGCCAAAGTAAAGGTAAGTGGGGTGGCAACTTAGCAAAAGACATGCAAAAATATGCAAGTCTTGCTCTAGACAAAATTTCAGATTCAGATTTTACTACAACTTCACCAGAGGCTTATTGGAAAGGTGGAGATGCTAAGAACCCTAACAAAATAGGATTCTTTGTTGATGATGATCCAGGATTTATTAAATGGGCAAAGGCAAACAAAAAATATTTACCAGGAGATTTAACACTAGGTAACATTTCAAAATATGGAATAGTATTATCTGTTGTAAGAGGTGGTGCTGGAATGTGGCATGGATTTGCTACTGATAGAGGTGGTTCTTATAGTAGACATAGAAAAGGTACTGAAGAAAGATATGGAGTTCTTGCAAAAGAATATGATACAAACGGAGTTTATAGAGGCTATGAAGGCAAAAATGTTGTTGCTAAAGTAACAAGGAAAAATCTTATTGATATTGCAACTCGTGTTTATGTATTAGACTTAGATAATTTAAGAGATAAGTATGATGTAAAAGGTTTAACTAATGATCGTGCTAATGCTAAAGCAGGTGCAACTGCATTAAAATCTGCTAAAGATATT
>Ga0209634_1000715_pt1 | contig 25284 bp, 29 predicted proteins | sample LinPmetageLP40_FD_184043 | JGI IMG/M metagenome (GOLD analysis project Ga0209634, IMG submission 184043) | Marine viral communities from the Pacific Ocean - LP-40 (SPAdes) (version 2) | ecosystem: Environmental > Aquatic > Marine > Oceanic | place: Pacific Ocean | collected 2010-08-26 | reverse complement strand
GAGAGCGGCGCGCCGGGAAATGTTTTCTCACATCTGGAAGCAAACAGTGCTGCGGGGGGAGGATACCGAAAAAGCAAACGTGGTGGATACCGAAAAAGCAAACGTGGTGGATACCGAAAAAGCAAAAGTGGTGGATACCGAAAAAGCAAAAGTGGTGGATACCGAAAAAGCAAAAGGGGTGGATATCGAAAAAGCAAAAGGGGTGGATATCGAAAAAGCAAACGTAGTATATCAAATCGAAAAAGAATATATTCACGAAAAAAATAATAATTTAATAATTTAATAGTCTAATTTCTAATTTCTATAAATAATTTTTTTATTTCAATAATTTGTTTTGTAAACATATTTAAATATAATTATATTATTAATAAGTATGAGTTATGCAAAGAATTTGTCAAGTGCTATAAAAATACTTCATCCAAATATTTATCCTAGATATGCTAAAGGTAGTTTTTTGTATACATCTAATAATAAAAAATATTTAGATTTTACATCTGGTATTGGTGCACTATCAACTGGTCATAGTCATCCTAAAATAATAGAAAATGTAAAAAAACAATTAGATAAATACATTCATATGCCGCAACAATTATTTAATATACATAGCGCATCTAATACTTTAACGCCTAAATTATTAAATTTGTTGCCTCATAACTCATTAGATAGCATTTTTTATGTAAATTCTGGTTCAGAGGCAACAGATAATGCTATAAAAATAGCAAGGGCATATACTAAAAAGCAAAATATAATAACAATGAAAAAAGGGTTTCATGGAAGGACATATGGGGCGCTATCGGTAACGAGTTCAAATCTAACATGTAAAAAAGATACACACCCACTTTTATCTGGGGTGTATTATAGTAATATAAATGATATATCTGATTTTGAAGAAATATTAACATTTCAAACGAGTGTGGAAGAAGTGGCATGTGTCATATACGAACCAGTACAAGGTGAGGGAGGGATTTATTCTTTGGAAGAGGATTTTTTGTCTAAAATCCATAAAATATGTAATAAACATAATATATTAACTATTTCTGATGAAGTACAATGTGGATTTGGGCGTACTGGGACATATTGGAATATAGAACAAAAAGGTGTTATTCCCGATATATTAACATTTGGAAAAGGTATTGCAAGTGGATTTCCGTTGGCTGGATTAGTTAGTTCTAGTCATATAATGGATAATATTGGAACAAATTTTTTGGGAGGAACTTATGGTGGAAATGCTATTAGTTGTGCAGCAGCAAGCGCTACAATTGATATTTTTCAATCCGACAATATTTTAAATAACGTTATATTGAAGGGTGAATACTTGAAACATGGTCTCCAAAATATACCCGGAATTAAATCAATCAGACAATATGGATTAATGATTGGAATTGAGATGTTATTTTCGGATGATCCATTAAAAATTAAAAAAATAGTGGAAAAAATGAATGAAAATAATATATTGGTACTTACATGTGGGCATAATGGACAATATATACGATTATTACCACCATTAAATGTTTCATTTGATGAATGTAATTTATTTTTAGAGGTATTTAATACAGTTATATATGATATTAATCGTCATTAGTAATACGTGGAGCCACAAAATAATGAATATATCCAGTATTCATAATTTCATATGATAGTTTTAATGGATAATTTTGGTTTATGTCAATTGACATATATTTATTTAGATTATATCCTTTAGCAAATATTTGTAAATTTGCTAAATTAAATTCAAGTTCAATATCTTGTAAATTATGTATTGTTAAATCTTCATTACACAAAATCATTTGTACACCAGTCATATCACCACTACATTCTAATGAAATATTTTGATTTTCGTCATCAATACGTTCTTTTGAAATATTAATTTTGACTATATCTCCAATATCTGTAAAATCATTAATTATTTCATTAAAATATTTAGATTCCATATTGATACCAGTAATTTGGTCGCAATCAAAAATACTTAGTTCATCACATTCTATATCCATCAATTTAAGTGTGTAAAATTTTTTATATTTTTCATGAATAAAACTAATATCGATGCTATCACCTTTATATTCTAAAATTAATTCATCATTTGGATTAATATGGTTTAATATTTTAATGAATGATTCTAGATTTATTCCTAATACAGTTTCATTTGTTTTTCCATCAGAATAATTAAAACTACTAAATATATTTGATGGAATAAAACAATTAATTAATGATACATGCGCTTTATCCATGGATAAAATATGAAACCCATCTTTATTAAGTTTAATATTTACAATACTGACGATATTAGATATAAAGGTCATTATTGATTTAAAATAACCACTATTTTTTGTTCTAAATCCAATACTTTTTTTACTAAAATATTTATCGTAAATAGGTAATGAATCGACCTCATTTATTTTAACATTAAATTTAGGCATAGTCAAAAAACTTACTTTGAAATATGATGAAAAAAACAATTCAAATTTAACTTAAAGATTTTTATTTATGATACATATATAATGTTTTTCCAAATGACTCCAGAAATGATAACTAAATTGAATGAAATACGAAAGAAAAAAAAACCAACAGAATTAATACCAACATACAAAGAATATTATAATAAACGTTTTTTAGAAGAATGTAAATATTTCATTGAAAACCCTAAATTTAGTATGAAATACATGATGGTTATGGCTCATTTACAAAAAAATATAAAGGAAAAAACTCTTAAAGAATATAAAGAAAAATATCCAGGTGCCCCAATTAATAATATTTATGAAATTGACCAAAAAAATAAGTCGGTTCAAACCGATAAGACTATTCAAAAATTAAATAATAGAGCACCATATAGTAGGTCAATAATACAAATACCAAAAAATGAAAATAAGACATTACCAAAACTAGATAAACCTAACATAATTGATTATGATATTATTGATATTCCAATAAAACAATTAAGAAGATCGGAACGTATAAAATCTAAATTTAATTAATTTACTATATTTCTAAATATATTTAGAAAATGAAGTATGTAATAAATAAAAAATAGAATCATTATATAGTATAATTGTTTATACAAATTATTCAAAATCATATTGTAAAAAAAATATATATATATATATATATGCATTCAAAGAAAAGAAAAAATAATAGTTCAAAAAGATTTAGTATAAATAAAAATATAAAAAGAAATTCAAACAAAAAAAAACGTGGGGGAAACCGTGCCCGTAAAAGAAAAACAAAACATAAAGGGGGGCACCGTGGTCGTAAAAGAAAAACAAAACATAGGGGGGGGTCGACTACGGGTTTCTTGGACGGGCTTGAGTCGTCGAAAATATTAAAATCAAACATTGACGCCGATATGGTCCGCGCTGATCAAAAGGCCATGTCCGGAAAGGAATTGGATATGCAGCGGGGGATGGCGCGCAAAGCCCTCTTTGGCCAAATTGGCCAAATAATGGAAGGGAGGGAGAGGAAACTCCCTACCCAAGAAGAGCTAGATCAACAGCACGCGCAGGCGCAGCGTCAATTGAAGAAAGCGAAGAGTCCCCAAGAAAAAGAGCAATACGATGGATTCGGGACTGGATGGAACGCAGCGGAGGCTGCTGATGTCGAGGAGGAGGCGGCGGAGGTGCAGGTCCAGGTGGATGCATCACCCCCAAAAGAGACATCGCCGGAAGAGCCATCGCCGGAAGAGACATTCGATGGATTCGGGACTGGATGGAACGCAGCGGAGGCTGCTGATGTCGAGGAGGAGGCGGCGGGGCTGACACAGTTCTTATCGGATGGGTATACAGCCCCAGCTGCAGAGAGCACGCTAAGACCAAATTATGACAAATATGTCCAAGAACTCGGCGAAATAAAAAAAAATACAATTGCACAAATTAATAAGATTCTGGAGCCGTACAGAAACGGGAATAAGTTATATCCACGTCCATTAAATGATAATATACAACTAAGATTTATTAATGAAACATGTTGGACAGACGAAATTTGGACGAAGTATTTTCGGAATAAAAAGCAAATGGAGAAATCGACACTCGATATCGTATACATCAATGCCAAAACCACATCTGAAATCCTTGGACTCTCGGCCCGGTTCGCCTCATCCCCACAGCGCCTTTTTCAGACCAATATATTTTATGATATCTACGCGAAATTCGGTTGGTTTGGTTGCCAACTGAATCCCATGCATTTTGGATCCGAAAACGAAAAAGATACGATATTGATCGACAAGTTCCCATCGTTCTTTAGAGGCAAATGGAAATTGAGACGCCAACGGCCGGATGAGATGAACGACCACCGTGTAGTGCATCAGTGGCAGCAGCAGTTGGATTTAAAGGAGAGGAATTTTATGCACGACGGCAACCAGCACTCCGAATATCCTGGTCTAAAAATACTATTTAATGAACACAATGTAGCGCACACCACACCCTCTGCTGTTGGTTTTGTGATGTTAGATCCCGATTTTCCATGGATTTTCCACAAAGATTTAAGTGGTTGGAGCGTTACCAAGCTTTTCGATCCACTCGTCGACCACACCGCCAAACAAGTAATCCAGAATAAAAAAAGAGAGAGTGGGTGGGGATGTTTTCTACGAGGAGTCAATGACAACAGTGATTTTGCTTTAAAACATGACCCTTACCTCCACAGAGTCGGCAGTGCCAGGCCAGAAGGCCGAACGCCCCTACAGAAGATTGATATGGAAGCGGGGGGGGGGGTCACGTTTCCAATATGCGGAAATCTTTCTCCATCGCCCCCCCTCAGTGTGTGGGAGGAGGGTAAGATTCAAGAAGAGATGGAGAGAGCACACATTTCTGGGCTCTCGAGATCGACATGGAGTAAACAGATTATAAAATATTTTTACGCAGCAAATCCATTTTGGTTCTTAGACACATCACCTGACACATACACAGACACAGAGTTAAAAAGAAAAAGCATGGTTGAGTACAATCACATACATACAAAACTCGTCAATGAGGAGTGGCAGGATTTATTCATTCACCCTTTATTAACTGTTAAAACCAAAGATGGAAACTTTAACTATCCGGTTTTTTTAAAGGATGATCTACAAAATATGATAGATGGTAAAATGTCGGGCAGGTCTTCATCTGCTGCAGATGAGGCACGGAATTTACAAAGCTTTCGCAGCAAAGCAGCCCCACGGCGGGATAACATCAAACTCGCAGACGTTTTGGAATATGCTATGCACACACCACCAAATCAAGATGACCCCTGCCAAGCAAACTTTAGCAAGAATTTTGGTGGAATTACTTGGAATCAATATATTCTCCAATATGCAATCAATATGATTCCTAGGTGGCATCCAGCATTGTTATCCGGATATTTAGTTTTATAAAGATAACGTTAGGTAGCACCAACAACCTCTACGATGAGATCGACGCCTCCGACAGTGATTTGGAGGGAGAGTTCGCAATCTAATTACTTATTTCACTTCTAATATCTTGATTACAATTTGGACATTTTATATTATTTTGAAACCATTCATCAACACATTTAACATGAAAACTATGTTTACATTTTTTAATTTCTCTAACTACATCATTTTCATTTATAACTTCTAAACATATAGAACATTTATCGTAGTCAGATTCTAATATATCTTCATCATATTTTTTAGTGTATATCTCTGTATTTTGTGATATATTATGATGACTAATCACAATGGTTTCGGCATCGTCTGTATGTGGTTCTAATACGGATATTTCCATACTCCCAATACCAATTGATGGTAATTCATTTCTGATTAATGATGTCAAAAATGTTGCCATTGATGGTGATGCGGAAGACCTTAAGGGTGGAACAGGTTCACTTGGTGTAGGTTGTTGTTCAGGTGGTACCATTTGAGATACTGGATTTATGTGATCAGCAGGTCTCATATAAGATGGTGATGGTGTAGCATGTCTAAAACGTGATTGTTGGTTAGAAAACAATCTACTTCTGGTATCATTTCTTCGGAGATCATTCATTTGAGACATTAACATCGAATTGCTCATAATATTAAGTGTATGATACAAATTATTAATATTATCATTTATTCTAGAAATATTGTCATTAATTGATGTTAAATCTGTGTTTTGATCCATATAGTATTAATGTATTATTTTTATTTAAAGATTTTTTCTTAAATAGTTATAATTTATATATTAAATGGAGACTGAATTATGTGGGCTAACAAATTTTGGAAATACATGTTGGTTAAATGCGGCAATACAATGTTTGTTAAAAACTATACCATTGTCAAATTACATTAATAATGAATATTCTAATAAAATTAATAATACATTACTTGCGTCTGAATGGCTAAAATTATTGAATGGAATAAAAGATGAGAATTGTATTATAACACCATTAAGTTTATTTAAGTCAATTATAATTAGTTCAAATAAAAACGGATATATGTTTAATTTTAATAGACAAAATGATGTACAAGAATTTTTATTATTTTTCATAGATTCATTACATGAAGAGGTAAAAAAAAAAGTTAATATAACTATATCAGGTAAAATAATGAATCCATTAGATAAAATGGCGTTTGATGCTATGAAAGAATGGAAACAATATTTTAAGAATAATTATTCTCAAATTATAGAAATCTTTTATGGACAGTTGGTATCAAAAATTAAGGTTATAGATGAAGAAATATATTCATACACATATTCGCCAGTGTGTTTTTTTAGTTTGCCAATATCTGAAAAAACAAAACCATCTATTTATGATTGTTTTGATATATTTACTAAAAAACAATTATTAGATGGTGATAATAAATGGAAAAACGATGAAGATGGAAAATATTACGATATCGAAAAAAATTTATTAGTGTGGAAATTTCCGAATATTTTAATTATTCAATTAAAACGTTTTAATAATAATGGTCAAAAAATAAATACATTTATAGATATTCCATATAATCTAGATTTACAAAAATATTGTGTAGGATATGATAAAAAAAATTCATTATTTTCATTATATGCTGTTTGTAATCATATTGGAAGCATGAATTCAGGACATTATTATTCTTATTGTAACCATAATAATAATTGGTATAATTTTGATGATAATAGTGTAACAAAAATAAATGCTGAAAATATTATCACAAATAATGCTTATTGTTTATTTTTTAGAAAAAATAATTATAAATAATATATTATTATATTATAATGACAACTGGTGCTATTATATTTATAGTAATATTAATAAGCGTAATTGTATTTGTAATTGCTGGATATTTTTTATTAGATGGTGACTTATTGAATACATTAAAACCAATAAATAATAATCCTTATAATAATAATAATAATAATAATAATAATAATAATAATAATAATAATAATAATAATCATGGATTTTATGATAGACCTTATAATTCAAATAATTTAAATAATCGCAATAATTGTATAGCAAGTTCAGATAAAGAACAAGTATATCACTTAAGTGATAATATTTTTAGTTATGAAGATGCTCAAGCAGCATGTAAAGCATATGATGGAAGATTAGCAGATTTAGATGAATTGATTGATGCATATAAAAATGGCGCTGATTGGTGTAGTTATGGTTGGAGCGATGGACAACTCGCATTATATCCGACACAAAAGGATTCATGGACAGCATTACAAAATGGAAATAGAAAAAATCAATGTGGAAAACCAGGGGTAAATGGTGGATTTTTCAATAATAAAGAATTTCAATTTGGTGCTAATTGTTATGGCAAAAAACCACCAGTAAAATCCTCAGAGGTACAAATAAATCCAATGTTTTCTAATAAATTAGATAAATTACATACAAAAACAGCACAATACAAAGCATTAATTGATAGTGGAAATATTAGAGTAGCCCCATTTAGTAAAGGAGATGAATGGTATAATTAATATGTAAAGGTATCATTGTAAAATACAATATAGCAAATTAGAAAGAAAACTAAAATATATAGTATAAATGATAATGCTTTTTGTGAATCGATATTTTGTAATTGATTTTCTATTTCTTGTAGATCTTGCGTGCTTAACATTATTTTAATATTCAATATTTTCAATATTAATAAAATATTGAAATCAATTTTCACTTATTACAAGATATTCATTATTGTAATTTACATCTATATCTTGATAATTAGTTTGTTCTTGATTTGGTTCAATTGATTCATCATAAACAGGATTTTGCATAGAAAAACTATGATTTGGTTGATGTGTCGGTTTTACAATTTTTTTAAATATTAAAGTCACTATTAATATAATTATAAAACAACAACTTACTACTACAGCTATAATTATTTTATTATTTTTACTTAATCTAATTGGATAATCATTTATTGTCTCATAATTTAATGTTGATTTAGTAGTACTTGTTGTAGTAGTGCTTGTACCACTTGTTGTAGTAGTGCTTGTACCACTTGTTGTAGTAGTGCTTTTACCACTTGTTGTAGTGCTTGTACCACTTGTTGTAGTAGTGCTTGTACCGCTTGTTGTAGTAGTGCTTGTACCACTTGTTGTAGTAGTGCTTGTACCGCTTGTTGTAGTGCTTGTACCACTTGTTGTAGTGCTTGTACCACTTGTTGTAGTGCTTGTACCACTTGTTGTAGTGGTTGTGGAACTGGTTGTATGTGTAGTGGAACTGGTTGTATGTGTAGTAGTTGTGGAACTGGTTGTATCAAAATAACTATTTTTGATTATAAATTGACTACCTTTGTTATATCGATGATCATAATTATTGAATAAATTACCAAAAATTTCATTATTATTATCTGATAAAGATAATGATTTGCATTCATCTAAAATATTACATTGATTTATTAGATTATCAATACAATTTATATCACAACGTTCATTCTCTATTTTTGAATTAGTATATCCATCATTATTTGCGATTAATGTATAGTTTGGAAAAATATGTTTTTGTAAAGCATATTCACAACCATGTTCGCATAAAGATGTTTGTATATCAAATGTAGAAAAAAAATCATCATCAACTATATCTAATTTTTGTGAACAATTACATGATTGTACAGAATCAAATAATTCGCAACCATAATTACATGACATATAAGCATCATCATCAAGCAAATTTAAATCACAATACATATCGCATGAAAAATCATAATTACAATCGTTTAAAAATAATATAATACCATCATGTGGAATATTTATATTATATGAAAATGGTGGTAAATAAATACTTTTATTTTCAATACCAACATTTACTATATTTAATGGCTCAACCATATTAGAACCACTAAAATCTAATTTTACATAATTAACGGACATAGTATAATTTATAGTATTTAAATCATATTCATTTATAGATTTAGAACTGTTTAATATTCCTAAATACTCATATGTATTATCATCATGACTAATACTAACGTTAGCAATTGTTGATGAATTTCCAAATATTTGAATATACAAATCATTGCCAACCATATCAATAATAGAATCATCTAAGAATACTAATGTAATAGAATCGTCTGGATAAAATGATATAAAATTGTCTGTGTTGTTTCCTATAATAAAACTAAAATTAGAATTTGTAATCAATGTTTCTGAACCAATAGATCCTCCATGGGGACATTGAATAGTCATATTTTTATGTGTATGATGATATCGAATAGCTTTGTCGACATATCCATCCCCACCATTATTGTTAGAAAATAATGAAAAACTTCCATTTAATCCAGGATAAAATTGTACACAATAATCAGGTGCTATTTGCCTAACTAAATATGTTCCTTCAGGAACATTATCAAATGTAACATCAATATTATTATGTGTATCAATAAATGGTTCATTGCTATCTAATTCTCCATTGTGATTTAAATCTAAATAAATAGTTATATTATGATACCCATATACATCGTAAAATATATTAGAATCCCATATAAATATTGTTAATGAATGATTTTCTAATGGATGATTATTGTGTACTATTTTAGTATAACTATTACTATTTTCATTAACATGTTCAAATGGTCCTAAATTTGATAATAAATTACAATAATTATTATCTAAATTCTCATAAATACCTAAACAATCATTATTAAATGCACAATCATACTGACATTGTGATATATTATTATTTGTCTCTATAATATAATTATTATTAATAGAATTCGCAAATCTGTAATCATTTGAATATGAAATCCCATAATGAATCATTGTAGTATTGTCTATTACTATTTGTGAAAACGCACTTCCCACTAATGCCAATAATGATAAAGCACGAATAAACATATAAATTATATATTTAGTATTGTTTTAAATAAAAATTAAATTATATAAAACAATCAAGATATAAAATAATAAATATATAAATAGTATGAAATTTGGAACATTTTCAACTATTCTTAATTATAATGAATATTCAAAATTAAAGTTTGATCATATAGAAAAACAAAATGTGGTTCTCAAATTGACCTACGAAAATATAAAACATAATGGAGAAATAGAATTTATTAATTTTTTAAATAAAGATTCTAAATATGTATGTAGAATTTATAAAGATAGTATTACAAAAGTAAAGTTAAGTCCACTTATTTATACATATTTAAAAAAAAGTTTAGATAAATATGATAATGATCGAATTTGTAAAATTTTAAAATATTCACATTTTAATAGTTATTTTATAGAAAATTTAGGTGACTATGATGTGTTTGACAAAATAGATGATTTATTAAATAAAAAAAACATATGGGATAGTAATGAAAAACTATTATTATTTATACAACATATGTGCGAAAGTCTAGAATATTTACAAAAAAATTCTATTTGTCATTTTGATATAAAACCAGAAAATATTATGTATAATGATAGAGAACCAGAATTTGGATTGCGTTTTAAATTAATAGATTTTGGATTTGCGGAACAATATCCATTTAATAATTATAGAAATAAAATAGTTGGAACAAAATATTATGTACCAAGATATTATAATAATATTGATTATCCTGAGTGGCATACTAAAATAAAATGCAATGATTGGATAGATAATAATAATATATCAAAACACTCTGTTATTGTTAATAAATTGGACTATAATTTAATTTACAAAACTGATATATTTTCTTTAGGTATGGTATTTACACATTTACTCTACTATTTAAAACCTGTGTATACCGAAATAGATTATGATATATACGATACATTATTATTTAATATGACGCATTATGATATAGAAAAAAGGTATTCTTGTCAAAATTGTCTTGTTAGTTTAGAGGAAATGAACTTGTAAACTCGAAATTGAATCATTGTGCATGCTAGAAAAAATATATGTTTATATATATATGAATTGCAGTTTAATACCATATATGACAAAAAGAGAAAGCTTGGAGAGGAAACGTAGAAAAACACCACATTTTTATCCTATAACATGTGAATTACATGAAGTCAAAAAAGGAAATGATGGTAATTATTATAAAATTGTAAAATCAGGTATAACTAATTCTAAAAAAAAATGGAAACTATGTGGAAAAACTGAAGATAGTTGTAAATCAGTATGTTCTAAAAATTATACTTATAATCAAAATAAATGTAATAAAAATGCGTCTAAAAAAAATGGTGTGTTTAAAAAACTTAAAAATATGGTTACCTCAACTAAAAATGGGAAAAAAAAAAAAGGAAAAGGGAAGAACAATAGATCAACAAATATTAATGAATCACAATAATGAAATAATAGTTTTTTTTTACAAGAATTTATTTTAATTAGTCCGACCGCTAAATTGACCATGATTATGGTGCATTCTTCTTTATAATAATCATTTCTAGTTGTCATCCTCCTTCCATACCCCATTTGTCCACCCATCCCCCGTCCATCGCATGGGGTCGATCTGGATGTAGGTATTATAGGCATCTTCTTCCCATTTCCATTGCGTGTAATTTTCCGCATTATTTGAGACAGTTATCCAATCTTTTTCTATCTCCTCCCTTCCTTCCTTTTTAAAACCATATTGTAACGCGTTGAACCTGTCCCACACCCATTTATCTTTTTCGCTCGGTCTCAACGCCTTCAACGCGTTGAATGCTTTATTTCTTGCGTCAATCAGAGCTTTTTTCTGTTTGTCCTTAGTCCTGACATCATTCACATCCGCATGCGCATCCTTCGTAGATTTACTTAATATTTTTTTAAATGGTTGGCTGGTGGCCCAACTTTCCTCTCCCTGGAGGACCGAACCGCCTTTTAAATATTTTCTTCTGTTTGTTCTTTTTTTTAAACTATTTCTTTTTTTTAAACTATTTCTTTTTTTTCTTAAATATATTTTTCCATTTTTTTTAAAACTCTTTTTAACTCTTCGATTAATCTTTGATAGCATATATATATATATAAGAAAAATATTAAATAATCATTTAATAATTAAATAAATTGTCCACACCATTTATGTAAAGATGCGAGAACATCTTATTTCTCAAAAATTGGATATTAATGGACTATACAAAGAAATTAATAAATTAATGGAGAAGGAAAATGATGATAAAGGTCTAAACATAAGTTTCTTAAAAGTTGGGCGTTTTCGTACACAACACAAACAAATGAACTTATTAGTTCTAAACAAGACACAATACAAAAATTAACTGATATATTTACATTAGATTCAGAAATTGAAGTTAAAACAAGTTATAATAAAATGGAAGACTATGATGAACAATTATTAATTGAATGAAGTATCTAATATTATGTCTTATGTGTTTCCAGACAAAAATATTCATAAAATTCTAATTGATATTTCTGGAATTTTGCTAGATAATTGTAATGATAGAATGAAAGCATATACTGATATTATTAGTAAATATCCATTTAATTAGTCAAAATTAATTCTATTTATGTATAATTTAAAATTGATATAAATAATAAATCTATTAATTCATTAATGAATGAGGAAAAAGTTCTAAATGGAATTATTGATAAAAATATTAAATATTTTATAGAAAATAAAGAACATACTAATAATTATTACTATAAACTTTATTTTGTACAATATTTCGATGGAGATTTAGTAGATATAGAAACTGTATATGATAATATTTTGAATCATGTTGAATATATAAATAATGTTGCTACTATATCAAAAAATTGTTTAGAATCAGATAAAATAACATTATTTATCACACAATTTGTGACATATTTAGTAAATAAACAAGATATTGGTAATTTGTATTCATTAATGAATAGCGATTTTATAGACTATATGAGTACATTAGATTTGAATCCATTATTTGATTACATAATAACAAACAAAAATATTATCGATTCTTATTTTGTAAACAATACTTTGTTCAAATCTACATTAACATATAAAATAGTATTAATAATGTTAAAAAAACGTGAATTAAGGTGTAATATACTTGACTACTTTTCAAAAAAAATAGATAAATGTAAAAACGATAAAATGATTAAATCAGTATTAGATTTAGATAAAGATTATGTATATGGTAAAAATAAAACAGATGAATTCAATATAAATTTAGTTGTGTTATTGTTTCAATTATGGTATGCTGGAATAAATACCACTAAAATGAAAGATATTTATGAAGAAAACACTAATTTTTTAAGTATTAGTTATTTTACAATCCATCAATTACTAGAACATAGTTATTTACAGTTGTATGAAGAAAAACAACTTCGAATAAATGAATTAAATAAAATCAAAGATTTGACACCAACATTAGATAGACATAATATTAGTAAATTTAATGTATTAAAAGATTTAATCACATTACGATTAAAATCGATAAAATCTAATATAACCCACAAAAATACATTAATATTTTTACAACATTTTTATGAATTGAGTACATATTGGATAATACATCGAAAAATTAAAGATGAATGTGATAGTATATTAGAATGTATTCATTTATTTTACAAACATAATAAATTAGAATTAGATAATAATATGACATTATTAATGAAACATACCTTTAATGGAACAAGTATAACAAACAATCCAAATATTAGGATAAATTATTTAGGATTATTTCATAAATATATAATGTATATAGTTAAATTGAATGAAAAGGTGGTGGCAATATCAGATTATGTGAATTATGATACGCATATAAATACAATTTTAATCGAATTTAGTCATTTATTTAACTATATTAAAAATGCGTTTAATAGCGATGAATTATACAATGTGTTGTATCCAATGTCTATTTTATCAAATATATTAAATTTAACTATCTATAAATCAGATGATTATCGTCTTAGTTTTAATAATAATCGTCATACTAAATATTTCAAAGCATTAGTCTACAACAATATGAATAATTTTCAATATGTAGTAGATGAAATATTACAAGCAATGAACAAAATTAACAAAGAAGAAAATGGAAATAATGATACTACTATTATAGAAGAAGAAAAATTAGATATTAATAATTTGACACTATATTTAAATATATTTTCTCAATTTATTGTTAAAACATCTAAATATTATAGTGATCTAGTATTGTGCGATGAACTTAAAAATTGTATAATAAATATTATTGTAAATTGTATTAATAATTTGGCGACAAATACCCAATCAAAATACAAAATTAAAAATAAGGAAAATTTAGATTTCACACCTATTAGTTTATTAGAAACATTAAAAACTATTATATTTCATCTCATAACAAAAAAGGATAATGAAGAATTAATTCTTAAAATGTTGTCATTAGATCAAAATTATACCCATGATAGTATTTTGCGATTAATCACTATATTATCGAAACGTGGTAAAATAAAAACAATTGAGTTTAGTCATATAAGTTATTTTAATATTAAATTAAACAAAAAACGTGTTGTTGTCGATGATGATATTGAAATCCCTGATGAATTGTGTGATCCTATTATGGATACATTAATAGAAACACCAGTCATGTTGCCAAATAATATTATTATGGATTGTGAGGTTATAAAACGTCATTTGTTAACATGCGAGACAAACCCATTTAATAGAGATGTTTTGACATTAGAAATATTGGATGACTATAATTCAAAAGATGATATTAAAGAAAAAATAGATGTTTTTAAAGAAAAAATAAAAGCATTTAAAATTGAACATAATTTAATTTAAAGATTGGTAGTCCTATATTTGTAATGGAACTTACCGAATTATCGCAGCATCAATGTTTTATATGTCGTGATTCATGTAATATATTGTATAAAATATGCGATTGTAATGATTCAACTATATGTGATGAATGTTATGAATTAGAATCGTGTCAGATGATGACACAATGTGGAATATGTAGAAAAAAGTATATATTTAATGTCAAACGTAATTATGGTAATATGCTACATATATTATTTAAACATATTACAAAATATGGGATTATATTATTTATTGAATTATTTTGTCCAATACTGTTATATATTCAAGCCGATTATAGCGAATTAAATAATGTATTATTAATATATACTTTTTTTTGTATTACAATTGGAAATATACTAAATTGGTATTTAACAGAAAATGTGATTCAAAATGAAGAAAGTTCGCAAAGTTTTATGGTTATATACAATCCAATAAAATGTATCTATATTTTTTTGATATTCATCATTATCCAATATATTGATGACATGCACAAACTAAAATTATATTCTTATTACATTTTGATATTTATTTATACCATGCCACTACTTTTTTTTTCATGTGTAATATTAATTCGAAAGGGTATTAAATATAAAAAATATATTGACGAAAACTCTATATCAAAAAAAATAAGTATAAAAGCTATTTTAACTAGAGCACATAGTGAAGTTTAAATAGCACCATTTACAACATGTAAATAATCAGTTATAACATCATTCATAATATCACTATCATTAATTTTGCTCATTGTACCATAAATACATGGACTGTATTTGATGGAGTCCATATTATGTGTTTTAATGTATTTAATTACATCTATCAAATCTAATATAAATTTATCTATAATTTTCAATGTATGGTATGATGTTATACAAAAATGGAATCCATTTGGATTTTGAATAACATTTATTTCCCATTTCCTTTTTTTTAGTTCTTCGCTTATAATATTTATATTTAGTGTTTTTGAACCAATCGCTACTATACTTAATTTAGGTTCTCCATAAACAAACACATCATCTATTATTTTTATTTTTTGTACTAAATGGTTTTTTATTGTTATTATTGAATTGTAATTTTCAATATATTTAGATTTTCCATAATACATTAATGTTGCCCATGTTAGTGCTACTATATTTCCACACCGACTTCCAGCCATAGCGGATGATGCATAAATTCCACCACTCCATTTTTCATCTACAAAATATTGATATTTCATCAAATCTTTATTTTTGTATAGTATGGATGATGCTCCTTTTGGACTATTACCATATTTATGGAAATCCGCAGATATGCTTGTAACACCATCTAGAATAAATCCAAAATTATAATCACTAAAATTTATTAAAAATGATCCAATACACGCATCTAAATGTAATGGTATTTTGTTATTTAATGCTAGTTTATTTAATTCGTTCAATTGATCTATCAATCCAAGATTATAACTAGGAGTTGATCCAACAATTAAAATAGTATTGTTATTAATAGATGCTTCTAATAGATCTAAATCATACAATCCATCTTGTCTACATGGGATTACAACCATTTTAATGTTGAAGTAACTACATGCTTTAGTAAAAGCACAATGAATTGAACTTGATACTATTATTTCAGGTTTAGTAATATTTTTTGTTTTTTTAGAATAATCTCGATATGTTTTACATGCCATTAATATACTTTCAGTCCCACCACTTGTAAAAACACCACACGTATTTTTATCGCCATTGAATAATTGAATCATAACAGATATACATTCTTTTTCCATTTTTCGAATACATGGATACATATTTGTATGAAGTGGGTTTGTTTTATTGAAATATGGAAATAATGTGTTTAGTAATATGTCTAAATCATTATTGTTTGAATAGATTGCACCAGATACATATCCATTTTTATAGTCTATCGTTCCACTTTTCTCCATTTTTTTGAATAATGATATGATATCTTTTGAACTCGTTCCATTATCTTTTAAATAATCGTATGCTACTATATGATTTGTTTGATTATCGAACTCCTTTTTTAAATCAGATATTATTTTATTCCGTTTTGCTTGGATTTTATTTTTAACATATGGTATTTGTTTGACAGTATATTTAAAATAATAGCCTGAATTTACTACTATATCAAATCCATGTTTCAATAAATGATATATACCATATAATTTTATCCAACTTATATTATGGATTGACGCTACATTTAATTTAAGGTATTTGACTAAAGCATGTTTTAAAACAAAATCTTTAAAACTAACTATTTCATTCGACATAATATAAATTAATATAAACAAAATCTATAAGTTGATTTTATAAAACATTATCACACCAAGATTCTTCTTGATTCACACTACATACATTTAGACCATCTTTATGTGATATCAAACAATTTAAACATTGGTCACGTGTTATATTTGTATTTGGACAATATTTGTGTAATGATTGATCGCATGTTAGTGGTATGGATGGTAAAATGAATTTTCTTTGTTCCAAACTAATTTGTCCAATTGTATTGTAATAACATGGATATATATTTCCAAAACATGAACACGATGAGACAAATGTTTTAATGTTAAAATCTACTACATATAATGATCCATTGTATATAGGGTCATACATATTTATTAAGTTATTTTGTATAACACTTGTTTTGTTGTAATTGTATGTTATTTCTATTTGTGTCAATGGAGGTATATAGTTATTAATAACATGTATTCTATCTAATAATATACCATTGGTAGCATTTAAATAATATATATAATTTGGTGTATTGATTTTCAATATATTTATAATATTTGGAGAATTACAATCATTACAATTATATATATGGGTACCATTTATAAATTCGGAACCACTAGTCATTTGTATAAATATAGCATCAATGTAAGGTTCATCTATTTTTATATTCCATTCTTTATTAAATAGTGTATCTCCATTATTAGATATATTTAGACTATAGGCTATTATATTATTGTAATAATAAAAAATATGTAAATTTAATGGCAATCGTTGTTCCATTCCAGAAATGATATAATTTTTTAAGGATAAAGTATCGCATTTTTTTAATGCTTCACATACTTGGGTAGAATTAGACATTAAAAAATTGTATTCCATTTTATCAATCTTTGAACATGATATATTAAAATAACCACAAATATCATCTAAATTATTATATAGTTCTTTTAAACTAATATTATTTTCATGTATATAATTTATAGTTTCGATACATTGATAACATTCACTACTATTATATGGATAAGAACTGAAACTATTTTGAGATTCTATTGATTGTATGGAAATAAACAAACATGAGAGTAAAATAAAAAAACGATTCATAATATGTTTTATTGTGATTAATCTTTAATATAATTTTAATTTAGTTGATGTCTATCAACAATCATAATTACTCTAGGATTTTTATTTGGAATAGTATAATTGTAGTTCAAAGTTCCTTTGTGTGAATAATTATATTTGTCATAATTTTCGTCTATCATAAAAACATTGTATCCTGATGGAATTATATGATAATATACTTCAGTAACGTAAAGATGATTCATAGTTATTTTGTCTACTCTACAATAATTGTTCTCAGATTCACGACTTTTGTAATGTACAATATCGCCAATACTAATATTTGATGGATGTGCTCTTTCAGAGCAAGTTGGTCGTGTATTTGTATTTATATATTTGTATGGTATCATTGTATTTATTATACATAATTAATAAAAATCAATTTTACAAATATACAATAATTAAATTATGTACATTATATATGGGTATATTTTCGTACAATGATGATGGTATTAGTCTGAAATATTATATTTTAATAATTGTTGTCATATTTGTATTAGGATTATTGTATTCGGTTATTTTGTATCATTTTACAAAATTTGAAAAAGTAATTACAGTACAAGAAAAATATACTAGATATAGGCGAAGATCATCAAATTATAATGTTGTAGATACAGATGGAAATATTTATCAAATTGGAAATCTTTGGTTCAAATTTGATTATAATAGAGGTAATGATTATGCGACTCTTAAAGAAGGAAAAACCTATAAAGTCAAAGGTTATGGATATAGGGCAGGAGCATTAGATTCTTATCCTAAAATTTATGAAGTTAAAGAAGTCTAATTTTGAATATTTCAATTTTGTTTTAAATTTATCTTACTATTTACTAATTATAATATTATTTAAATATAATATTATTTAAATAACTATGGTAAAGGTATTAAAACTGTATTCGCACGAATATAGAATTATGATACCAATGACCTATTCTAAAGAAGAAACACTACAACAATTAGAATTGTACAAACAATGTAAAAATAATATAGTAAATCCAATAAAAGATACTGATATAGTAGATGTATTGAAAGTTAAAATTAATGATTACTATGGAATAAATATTTACACAATAAAGTTGAACAAAATAAAAATAAATTACAATATTGATTCTGGAACATACATTCATTTGATTGATAAAAATGGGGATGATTCTGATACATGTATATTGACTGGAAAGACTATTCCATATTTATTTTATTACAATGGAGAAAAGTTAATTAAGACTAACACGTTAATATAATATAATGAACAAATTCGAACATAATTTTGTATATAATACTTACAATACTATAGCAGATCATTTTAGTGAAACACGTTCCTACGTATGGCCAAATATTAAAAAGTATATTGATAATATAGAAATAGGGAGTAATATAGCTGATATAGGGTGTGGCAATGGTAAAAATATGTATAGAGAAGATTGCAATATGATTGGAGTTGATTTTTGTGAAAAATTTGTGGAAATATGTAAAAATAAAAATAAAAACGTAATTATTGGAAATTGTGTAAATATACCATTAAAATCAAATACATATGATTACACATTATGTATAGCAGTTTTACATCATTTATCAGATAATTTACGCAGAATACAATGTTTAGATGAATTAATTAGAATAACTAAAATAAAAGGAAAATTGTTGGTTCAAGTATGGGATTATGAAGGTAATAATCATAGGTCATCAAATAAAGATGCGATGATAAAATGGACTTTACAAAAAAAATATGCGGATACTAAACAAAATATAGAGATAAATAGATTTTATCATTTATTTTCAGAAAATGAATTAATTGATATGGTGAAAGGAAAAAATGTTAAAATATTAAATTATTATAATTCGCATAATAATTGGGTAATTGAACTTGAAAAACTAGTGTGATAGGATTGCACTCAAACAATTATTGCTGAGTGTAAAGCATGGATTGCTAATATATTTCATAGTATGATTGTTTTCTTCAAAATGATTAACCATAAACGATAGTTTAATATCATTTATTTCATTTACAATATTAGTATCTTCGTAAATTATATTATAATTTTTATCACTATGTATAATAAGGCTATCTTTTTCGGAACCATTTCCAGCATTTCCAACATTTCCATTAAATTGTGTTACAGCACTAATATTATGTGTTTGTTTAAGATTATCAATATGGCTAATATCACCACTATTCATATAGTCTAAGATAATTTTTTTATTTACTATATTTTTACCAGTATCTTTGATCGCTATAATATAACATTCTATGTATGAATCTCTATTCTTAATAATGTAGTTGAAGTAAGTATCTTTCAACATTTGAAAGATAGAAAGTCCATTTGAGTCAGTAACTGTAAACCAAGATGATGATATTGTAAATTTGTAGTTTGCTGGACCACCATTTGTCCCTTCGCTAACATTTTCATTATTTACAATGTAAAATTTGTAGTCAGATTTCATATTGTATCTTTACAATACAAATCAGATAAAAATATTATTCAATTTTATTAAGCTGTTTTTCTAACGATGATAAATATACTATAGCTTTATTTGTACAATATCCCAACATAACTGTAAACAATATATTTAATAGTATATTAATATTAACTGGGGAGTAACTTGATAATTTATAGTCAGATTCATTGACATATAAGTATAATATTACTAAACATTGTAGCGGTGCTTTTATCAATCCTTTACCAATTATAGTTGGACATATAAAATCTACTAATGTTATATCATAATAGCCACATATTAATCCACACATATCGAATGTGGCATTCGGCCATGATGATAAAATCAAAATTATGCCAAATATTATTTTTCTATTTTTGAAATCTATATATTGAAGGCATAATTTATAAAATGTTATATGACATTTATCATATATTTTCTTTAACCATTTATGTTTAGTAAATACTATTTTTGTTTTATCACAATTTTTCGATACTAAATATGGAGGAAGTTCTCCTAATCCAGAACCAATCCCCCATAATACTATTTTTGGTAAACATGTTATAAGCGTTTTGGAGTATGATGGATTTTCTAGCAAATCGTAAGTATTTATAACAGTTGGAAAAAGAAAAAAGAGCCCAGTATGAAATCCAAACCCAAATCCAATGGTTGACAATATACCTAATCCTAACCAATATACACAATATATTAAAGACATGTTTAAATGATATAACTCAAAATTATACATACTAAATATGATATATGTAAAACAACATGATAAATATAATTCTATGTCATTGTATATATATATGTTAAATTGTCTTTTCAAATATGCGAATGATTGTTTAGTTTGTATTAATTTAGTTTGTATTAATTTAGTTTCCATTATAAAATGAATATATAATAATTATTTACACATTTTATTATATGGAATCGTAAATTTAGTACAAAATTGTGGACATTCTGTTCCAAACACTTCTTTATTAGTTTCAAGACAAGAATGGATTAATTGTTGATATAATTCGCAATAATGTTTTGTTTTCAAATCCATTTTGTATATTAATATTTATTATTTTTTTACATTCATTTTTAATAAATCTTATTAATTTTTTATTTACTAATACGTAAAATACTAAAAATAATATAACATAAATCATTATTTCTATAACAGAAAATAAATATATTAAAGAATATAATACAGATAATATAATGAACTATTTACTATTACTATTATTACATCTAATATTACCTATATATAGCACAGATGTGGTATTTTTAATTGATTCTTCGGTATCTATATTTGATAATGATGATTGTAGCCACCAAAATTTGATTCGTAATTTTACTAGTAATTTAGTTGAAGAATTACAGGAATGTGATATAAATTATGCCTCATTTCAATATAATATTAGAGCGTATAATGATTATTCATTTAGTAATAATAACACCTATGTGTATAATAAAATGAAACATTATACATTTAAATATGGTGCACCTACAGTTATTAGTTATGGATTAGATAAAATTATTGATCTATATAAATTAGAAAATCATACTAAACCAATTTTTTTGATATTATTAACGGATGGTGAAACTTTGAATAAAAATGACTTACATAAAGCATTAGATGTATATCCATTTAATTCATCAGAATTGAATAATGTAGTAATAAAAATAGGCACACATAAAACCGACAATCAATTTGTTTTACAAGAATTCTCAAATAAGTCTCACTACAATATATTATCGTGTTCTGGAAATCCATTAACAGATATACTAAACAATTATAATTTATGTGGCTTTTCGACCATGACTTCGACCATGACTTCGACCATGACTTCGACCATGACTTCGACCATGACTTCGACCATGACTTCGACCATGACTTCGACCATGACTTCGACCATTCATGTAAATAATACCTTAATCAAAGACGAATATAGATTAGATAAAATATACAGAATCATTATTATAATAATTTCATCATGTATTATTTTATTTCCATGTATTGCATTAGGATATATTTTTTTTAATAAAACTAGGTCACGAATACCCGAAACTAATAATGAATATATTAATGATTTTTATCATTATAATAATCAGCCTAGAATTATTCAAAATAGTATATATGATATTGACGCAAACAATGATATTGGATATGTAGAAGTAGATGGAGATGATTATGTGGACCAAACATCGTTAGATGAAAAAATATTTCAAACTAAATTTAATTATTACAAAAATAATAAGACTATGACAACTGATTTTTAAAAATACTATATATTATATGTCTAATTTTATATCATTTGTAGGTGGGACAATATTTGGAGCATTCATGTCACAAAACTATGATATTATTGATATAAAAGACTCATATAATAAAATATTAGTATATATTAATAATTTAGAGAAAAATGATATAAATAATAAAAATGATAAAAAATAATTTAATCTTGAATTAATTCCATTAGTTTCATTTTTACTAATGTATTTTTTGGTATTTTTTTAAAAAAATAATTATTTTTTTTTATTGTATTTATATACATTCCATTACGGACTACAAATTTTTCTGAATTTTTAGATGTATCTATAATTGTTACATTATTACATAATTTAAGATCATAAAATGCCTTTATATTAAAATATCTAATAGTATCGCCTTTTTTCAGTTCAGTGATATCTTCAATATATTCATATTCTTCTAATATTTCTAAAGATTCTTTTAAATTTGTTTCGTTATTTTGATATTTTATAAATTTTTGAAATAAAGACAATACGATACTATCACGACGCTCTTTTATAATATTTAATGGTTCATATTCATTTGGTTTTATAGATAATAGAATTTCGTTAATTTCATTTTCATAATTCATATTATTTAAGGTACAAAATATTATTAAATTTTGTATTTAAATTGTATGGATCCAGAAAATTCATTTGATTTAGTTAAAGAAATATTTGCTATTATAAATTATACGATTGAATCCAAAGAAGATTTGTTCAAATTATTAATTAGCCAAAAATATTTACGTAGCGATAAATTAAAATATGAAATAAATAAACTAATACCTAAATTAAAAAAACAATATAAATCACATAAGTTAACATGTTTACATAAAAATTCATTGGATAAACAGAAATTTCCAACTATTAATTTAATTAGACAAATATTGAAATGTAATAATTTAAAATTAAAACCACATGTAGTATGTAAAGGTTATTATAATTCTACAAATAAAAAAATATTTGAAAGGTATTTCGTTATTAAATAAGAGGTGCGTATATCAATGCTAATATATTTCTGTAATATCTATAAAAATGGAGGATGGTAATTTAGCTATTTTGGTAGATGCAAAAACAGAATATACAAAACAACTAGTAAATATAGTAAGTCCTAATATATATTTAGGAATAAAAAAAATATATATGGATTCAAAAACTATATGTAATAATAATAATGATGATGACATTTTGTTTCAATTCCAAAATGATTTAAGTGAAATTCCAAAATGGAATCAAGAAATTATTAATAATGAGTGTAACCAATTAATAACAAATTCTAATTGCGATTGGTTAGAGGACTTATTGACTGCTGTATTTGTGAGCCATACACGTATATTAACATCTATTAATTTTAATAAAAACAAAAACAAAATTAATTTGAAAATACCGAAAGTAGATCATTTTATTCATTTATGTTATATTGAAATAGCCAGACATTTTTGGAAAAATCCATATTTATTTGATGATACTATCTCTAAATTTGAATATCAACGTAATAGAAGAGATGCTGAAAAAATAATTGATAATACAATTAATGAAACCATACGAAAACAATTGCCTGTAAAACATATCTTAAAAGAATATTTAGGAAATGAATTTAAAGATACCAAACTTGAGGATGAATCAGTTAGCGAATCAACCGAAAATGAAAATCTTAGAAAAATGGTTAAAGCCGAGATAGAAAATTGTTCAAAAGAAAAACTTAAAAAATTAAATATAAATTCAGATGAAAATATAGATGTAATGGAAGATGATAGTTTATTAGAATTACATGATTATAGCTCAAATAAAGAATTAATCGCTGAGGTAGGTAAAGAGGAACCAACGGGAAAAGTGGAGGAACCAAAGGAAAAAGTGGAGGAACCAAAGGGAAAAGTGGAGGAACCAACGGGAAAAGTGGAGGAACCAACGGGAAAAGTGGAGGAACCAACGGAAAAAGTGGAGGAACCAAAGGGAAAAGTGGAGGAACCAAAGGGAAAAGTGGACGAACCAAAGACGACTGTAGAGGAAAAGAATGCGACAGTAGAGGAAAAGAAGACGACAGTAGAGGAAAAGAAGGCGACTGTAGAGGAAAAGAAGGATGCTAATGTAATTAAAAATGACAAAATAGATAAAGATATAAATGAACTAATTGACAATGAGATAAATAGTTTAAAAATAGATACCCTA
>Ga0209634_1000714_pt1 | contig 25337 bp, 53 predicted proteins | sample LinPmetageLP40_FD_184043 | JGI IMG/M metagenome (GOLD analysis project Ga0209634, IMG submission 184043) | Marine viral communities from the Pacific Ocean - LP-40 (SPAdes) (version 2) | ecosystem: Environmental > Aquatic > Marine > Oceanic | place: Pacific Ocean | collected 2010-08-26 | reverse complement strand
ATCTTTTAAAAATTATCTATGATAAACCTAATGAAGAAGATTTTGATTATAGTGGCTACATCTATAAAGGATTAGCTAAACGATCTTTTAACTTAGGTTATAAAGTAGCAGCTAAATTCGAACTTGAAAAATTAGAAGCAGAAATGAAAGATGGTTTGCTTCATCTATTTATTCCAATTGCGGAATCTAAAAAAGCAAAAACAATCAAAATAAAATAAAAGTTTTACCAAAAAAGCGTGTCCTAGCGCAATATTATTCGTATATTCACGTCTAAATAAATAAGTTATATGACAACAAAAAGAAAGTCTATTAAGACTATTACCGATCCTTTACTGGAACCTTACTTTATTACTAAAGACGAGTATAGTTACACTATTAAAATGAATGTAACATCAGATGCGTCCCATTTTAGAGCTAAAGGTAAAACTAAGACTTATGAAAAGTCTTTGTATTACTATCCTACTATAGGAGCTGCTCTAATGAGAATTTCTGAATTACAAGCTAATAACAAAGATTACCATCAATTAAGTGAATACATAGAAAATTATAAACAAGTAACATTAAATTTAAAACAGTACGTAGATGAAAGAGCTAAGAGCATTTTATGATGCAGTTATCGTTAAACCTATAGAAGTAGAAGAAACTGTCTATGGTAACATTATCGTTCCTGATATGGGGAAAGATACAAATACCTTTGGTGAGGTTATCGCTGTAGGTCCTGGTAGATATACTATCAGTGGAGTATTATTAGTACCACAAGTGAAAATTGGGGATAAGGTAGTACTTCCAACACAAGGTTTTACAAAATTGCCTTTTGAAGGAGAAGAGTATTACATAGGCCCAGAAAACCAAGTACTAGCAAAAGTAGAAGAATCAACTAATTAACAATTAAGAAATGGAAACAAAAATTCATTACGGCAAAGATGCCAGAACAAAACTACAAACAGGGATAGATAAACTTGCAGATGCAGTTGTTGCTACTTTAGGACCTAACGGAAGAAATGTAGTAATTTTTAGAGGGGCACAAGAAGCACCTCAATCAACTAAAGATGGAGTAACAGTTGCAAAATCATTTTTATTAGATGATCCTAGTGAAGAATTAGGGGTATTGTTAATTAAACAAGCAGCAGTTAAAACCGCTGAAAAAGCAGGAGATGGTACAACAACTTCTACCTTATTAGCAAGAGAAATGATTAAAAAAGGATTATCTCATCTTGATAATGGTGAAAACGCTGTAGAAATTAAAAGACAAATTGAATCCGCAATCAAAGAAGTTACATCTGAATTAAGAAGTTCAGTATCAGAAGATATTTCTTCAGAAGATCAGTTGGAACAAATTGCAACTATTTCAGCAAATAATGACCCTGAAACAGGTAAATTAATTGCTCAGTCAATTGATAAAGTAGGTTTAGAAGGTGTAGTACACATTGAAGAATCTAAAACAGGAGATACTTATCTTGAAACAGTAGAAGGTATGCAGTTTGATAGAGGTTATAAATCACCTTATTTCGTAACTGACAATAATACTATGTCTTGTACTTTAGACAACCCAGCAATTCTAATTTTAGATCAAAGGCTAAACACAGTAAAAGAATTATTACCAATATTACAAGCTGTTTCTGCACAAGGAAAATCATTATTAGTTATTGCAGAAGATATTGATAATGAAGCTCTAGCTACCTTAATTGTAAACAAAATGAGAGGTACAGTTAATGTATGTGCTGTAAAAGCACCTGATTTTGGAGATAGAAGAAAACTTGTCTTAGAAGATATTGCTAATCTAACAGGTGGTGTAGTATTTAGTAAAGATAAGGGTATGCAACTTGACAAGTTTAGTTGGGATTGGTTTGGTGAAGCAAGAATTGCAACCATTACTAAAGAACAAACAACTATTGTAGACGGTAAAGGAGATGCCGATACAATAGCAAAACGTGTTGATGAATTACAGGAACAAATTCAAAAAAGTAAAACCCCATATGAACAAGAGCAATTACAAAACCGTTTATCAAAATTTGTTGGTGGAGTAGCTATTGTACACGTAGGTGGAAGTACTGAAACGGAAATGTTAGAAAGAAAAGATAGAGTTGACGATGCATTACACGCTACAAAAGCTGCTATTGAAGAAGGTATAGTACCTGGAGGTGGAAAAGCTTTATTAGTTGCACGTGAATCTATTACTAAAGGTACTATTGGAGCACAAATTGTATATGATGCTTGTGGTATGCCTTTCGAACAAATTTTAACTAATGCTGGTATAACAAATACAGACTCTAGTATTTTAGCACGTGATATTATTAAAAATAATAATGTATGGGAATCATATAACCTTAAAACAGAAGCAATTGAAAACTTCAAAGAAGCAGGTATTATAGACCCAACTAAAGTAACCAGATTAGCATTAGAAAATGCTGCATCAGTAGCAGGAACAGTATTGTTAACCGAGTGTACTTTAACTCAAGATAAAACGTCTCAACTTGAAAAAATGAGAATGTTAGATTCTAATGCCCAAATGGGTGCTGGAATGATGTAAATTAATATTAACAAGTAAATAAATAAATAAATAAAAAAGAATGACAAAACAGGAAATTTTTGAGACAATTGAAGCGAACTTCAATATCTTAGCAGCAGAAAATAGTGGAACTACAAAAGCTAGTCAAGGACGAGCTAGAAAAGCAGCACAGGCTATTAAAAGAGTAATTACAGATTATAAAAAAGCATCTGTAGCAGAATCTAAATAATTTAATTGGGGAAGCTTGTCTTCCCCATTTATTTTTTGTATATTCATATTATGAAAGAAACTAAAACAATAGAAAAAGATATATTAATCGCTAGGAGAGTACCTCCAGGAGATAAATGGAGATTAATTGCTAACGAACCAAGTGGTCCAGTTCACAAAACCTTAACTGATACCTTAGAAGCTTATATGACTAAGACAGGATTTAAGGGTGAATATAAATTATCACCGTTAGCAGGTGAATTATTTGCTATAGACGCAGAAGAAGTTATGATTGAAAAACCAAAAGAACAGAAATTCTCTATATATGGTGAGTACTAAAGAAAATAGTTTATTAAACGAAAAACACAGACCTACAACTTTAGAGACGTATGTTGGTAATGAGAGTTTAAAATCCTCAATTGCTAATCAATTAGCAAACAACGACATACAGAACTATTTATTTTATGGTCCTGCAGGAACAGGTAAAACAACCCTTGCTAAGTTATGTGTTAGAAACCTAGACTGTGATTATCTCTATATTAATGCCTCTGATGAAAGGGGGATTGAAACTATTAGGGATAAAGTATCAAGTTTTGCAAGTGTTGCTTCTTTTAAACCACTTAAAGTGGTAATTTTAGATGAAGCAGATTTTCTTACAATTCAAGCACAGGCTTCACTTCGTAATATAATTGAAACATTTTCACGTACCACTAGGTTTATTTTAACCTGTAATTATGTAGAAAGAATTATAGACCCCTTACAATCAAGGTGTCAAACATTTAAAATAATACCACCTACTAAAAAAGAAGTAGCAGCACATTTAGCCACTATTTGTGATATTGAAAGCATTAGTTATGAACCCACTGCCATTGGGAAAATTGTTAACAGGTTTTATCCTGACATTAGAAAAATGCTTAATACTATCCAATCAAGTAGTACTGGAGGTAAGTTAAAAATCGATGATTCTTTACTTATTTCCACTGGTTATATGTCTGCTATTGTAGGTGAATTAAAATTACCAAAACCACAAATCAAAAAGATAAGACAGATACTCGCTGATTCAAATGTTGATGATTTTGAAGATCTATTTAGATATCTATTTGACAATGCTAGTAAATACCTACCAAATAAAGAAGGTACTGCAGCCATATTAATAAATGATCATCAGTATAAAGCTAATTTTCGTTTAGATAAAGAAATAAATTGTATAAGTTTAATAACAAATTTAATAAATAATAAGTAATTATGAGTCAAGCACCACAAGCACCACAGTTAAACATAGATTTAACTAACACAACTGGAATAACTAATGAAGAAGGTGGAAGCATCTTTATGAGTGGAGTTATCCTAAGAAAAATTTCTAAATTCGTAGCAGGAACTGATAATGATGCTATCATGCCTATTCCTGTTTTTTATGATCCAACAACAATGAAAATACTAGGTGAAGGTATCCCAGTTGAATTGAGAGAGGAATTAAAAGACGAATTAGTATAAATGAAAAACATATTTGATTGGATAAAGGAGATTAATTCAAAAAAATCTCCTGCATCGTCTTTTACTGATAAGGATTGGGAATTATTTAATTCATACATGATCCATCGATTTATGAGCCAGAATACTGACTATATAGAGGTGGTTAATCTTGTACAAGAATTCCCCCCTCAAGAAAAGATTATGATATATAATGTGTATAAAGAATTTATTCCTAAAAACAATAAATGGAGTAAATACATAAAATCATCAATTAAAAAAAGAAATGTTATATTAATAGACAATTTAAGAGACCACTTTAAATGTTCATCAAGAGAAGTCAATGAGTACCTAACTTTGTTGGATACCACAGAGATAAATCGTATATTAACGGATAGAGGATTAGATAAAAAAGAAATTAAAACCATATTAAAATGAGTAAATTAGTAGATATGTTAAGAACATCTGCACAAGCAGATAAATCAAAAGCTATGTTATCCTTAGAATTATTAGGTAACAAAGGAGTTGGTATTGGAGACCATTCAACCGGGGACTTTTATAAAAATGCTGAAGAAGCACTTATAATGTTAGTTGATGCTGATGATAGGTTAGAAGCGTTAGACAAATATTTTAATACTAAAGGACAACTAAATGGGTAGTTCAATATCAAAATATTTAGAGGAAAATGTAGGCCATTTTGGTAATAATGCAAAAGAAATAGTTATGAGCGATAGAGAAATTATGAATGCAAAAAATCCTAAGAAAATTCAAGAATTTATGGATGATGAAGTCAACCAAACAATAACAATTTTCGAAGAAGAATACCCAGATTTATCTAATGAGTTTATTAAAATTCAAGCCGAAATGTATGCAATGTTTGCAGCTAAACATATGGATTATGGGTTAAATAACATATCTTTAGGCGGAGATATCGTTAATAACAGCGATGATAAAAAATTCTCATTAACTGGGTTAGCTATTAGATTAACGGATAAAATATCGCGTTTAAGAAATTTAATGGTTAATGGTAGAAATTATGTTAAAGGTGAAGGTATGGAAGATACTTTTATTGATATAGCCAATTATGGTATCATTGGGCTCTTAGTTGGGCGCGATAAATGGAAAAAATAGTTTGGCAAAGAAAATCCCAAGTATAGTAAAGGAAATAAGAAATAATCCACCCTCACCGGTGAATTATGCTTATCAAAAGAATATATCGTATTCTCAAATGTCTATTTATAGAGGTTGCCAACACCGTTGGAAACTTCAATATAAAGACAAGATAAAACGATTTACATCTTCAATCCATACCGTATTTGGGACTGCCGTTCATGAAGCGATGCAGCATTATTTAGATGTGGCATATGAAAAGTCTTTTGCAGCTGCGGATAGAGAAATTGATATACAAGAATATTTCCAAGAAGCTTATATAAATGAATATCAAACTCAATATAAAAAGAATAATGATTCTCATTTTTCTTCTGCTGTTGAAATGAGAGAGTTTTTTGAGGATGGGGTTGCTATTTTAGAATGGTTTAAGAAAAAACGTAGTAGATATTTTAGTAAAAAAGGTACATATTTAGTAGGTTGTGAAATACCTATTGTAATAGCACCAAATAAAATGTTAAATAATGTGTTATACATGGGGTATCTTGATGTTGTAACATATCACGAAGCAACAGAGACATTTAAAATAATTGACATAAAAACTAGTACTAGTGGTTGGAACGACTACGCTAAAAAAGATGAAAATAAACAATTCCAACTATTACTATATAAACAATACTTCTCAGAACAGTATGGAATACCTTTAGATAAAATTGAAATTGAATTTTTTATTCTTAAAAGGAAAGTATTAGATGCTGATGATGAAAATCTTATGTCACCCTATCAAGCCTATAGAGTGCAACAATTTACACCACCTAGTGGTAAAATTAAATTAGGTAGAGCAAAAACTGCTATTAATGATTTTATTAGTGAATGTTTTAACTCTAGTGGGAAAATAAAAGAAAAGGATTATCCAAAACAGGCTTCAAAATGGAATTGTAATTTCTGTCCTTATAAAGAGGATAAAGAATATTGTGGTGAAGGTATTATATACTAAAATAATTATATACGTATACCTATAAATAAACGTTATTAAAAATAAAAATTATGGCAGATGCTAAAAAAATGACACTAACTAGTGTTAAAGTAAAAAGTGAATTATTTGAAAATTTTAAAATTGAATGTGTAAGAAGAAAATTCTCATTCCAAAAGCTTGCAGACCGTGCTTTGTTTTTGTATCTTACAGATGAAGATTTTAGAAAACAAATCTCAAACCAAACAAATATTGAACTATAAATTTTAAGTAAATGAATAAAAGTTTTAAACATATTCCTAAAGAACAAAGGAAAAAAATAGTATTAGTTTGTGATGATATTAGGGTGCATTCTGGTGTAGCAACAGTTGCAAAGGAAATAGTAGTACATACAGCTCATCACTTTAATTGGGTAAATATAGCAGGAGCAATAAACCATCCAGAAAAGGGAAAATCATTAAATATATCACCTTCTGTTAATAAAGAGGCAAATATAGAGGATGCTGATGTAAAATTATATTGTGTTGATGGGTATGCTAAATCTATTGAATTACAGCAGGTTTTAGCTCATGAAAAACCTGATGCAGTAATGTTAATTACAGATCCTAGATATTTTAAACATATTTTCAATATGGAGGATACTATTAGAAAACAATGCCCCCTAGTATATTTAAATATTTGGGATGATTATCCTGCACCAATGTATAATAAACCTTTTTATGAGGCTTGTGATTTACTAATGGGTATCTCAAAACAAACAGTTAACATTAATAAACTAGTTTTAGAGGGTGTTGATAATAGTAAAAGAGTATTTAAATATGTTCCTCATGGTTTAAATCATGAACACTTTTACCCAATAAATAAAGATCATAAAGAATTTGGTGAATTTCAAAAATTTAGAAATAGTGTTGTAGGAGAAGATACGGAATACGTGATGTTTTTTAATTCAAGAAACATTCGTAGAAAACAGATACCAGATTCAATGTTAGCTTTTAGATCATTTTTAGATTCTTTACCCAAAGAAAAAGCAGATAAATGTAAATTTGTTTTACATACTGACTTATCTACAGATCATGGTACAGATTTGGGAGCAGTAGCTGAATATTTGTTTGGTGAAAAGTATGAGGAAAATATTGTTTTTTCACATGCAAAATTATCGAGAACACAATTAAATTGGTTATATAATATAGCAGATGTTCAAATCCTAATTACTTCAAATGAAGGGTGGGGATTAACTTTTACAGAAGCAATGTTAAGCGGTACTCCTATAATTTCTAATGTAACAGGTGGGATGCAAGACCAGATGAGATTTGTAGATGAAAAGGGTAAATGGTTTACACCAAGTGCTGATATTCCCTCTAACCACAGAGGTACTTATAAAGAACATGGTGAATGGGTATTTCCAGTTTATCCAACATCAAGATCAATTCAAGGTTCACCTCAAACCCCTTATATTTTTGATGATAGATGTGCTTGGGAAGATGTTTGTGATAGAATAAAAGAAATATATGAATTAACAAACGAAGAACGTAAAGCTAAAGGGTTAAAAGGTAGAGAATGGGCTTTAAGTGATGAAGCAGGATTTACAGCAGAACATCAAGCTCAAAGAGTAATAGAATCCTTTGATGAATTATTCTCAGTTTGGGAACCTAGAGAAGATTATGAGATAGTAAACGCAACAGAATATAAAGGAAGATTTTTAAACCACAAAATTACATATTAATGAGTAAACCAGTTTTTATAATTAGTGCCCCAGTAGATACATATAGCGGTTATGGAGCAAGATCAAGAGATATAGTTAAATCTATAATAGAATTAGATAAATACGACGTTAAAATTTTACCACAAAGGTGGGGAGATACCCCAACAGGTTTTATGGATGACCATAGTAATTGGAGTTTTTTAAAACCCTTATGTATCCCTAACTTAACAGCAAAACCAGATATTTGGATGCAAATTACAATTCCAAGTGAATTTCAACCTGTAGGTAACTACAATATTGGTTGTACAGCTGGAATTGAAAGCACAGGTTGTGCCTCATCTTGGATTGATGGGTTAAATAAAATGGACCTTAACCTCGTATCATCAGAACATAGTAAGAAAGTATTTTCAGATATTAGATTTGAACAAAAGGATAGACAAACAAATCAAGTGGTTAATATAATTAAATTAGAAAAACCAATCGAAGTAATATTTGAAGGGGTTAATTTAGATACTTATTTTTATAAAAAACCACAAGATGTAACCTTAGATTTAAAGGAAATAGAAGAATCATTTTGTTATCTATTTGTGGGGCATTGGATGAACGGTCAATTTGGTCATGATAGAAAAAATGTTGGGTTAATGGTTAGAAATTTCTTTGAAGCATTTAAAAATAAAAAATCCCAACCGGCTTTAATTTTAAAAGCATGTACTGGAAGAAATAGTTATATAAGTAGAGAAGAATTACTACAAAGAATTAAAGTCATAAAGACCCAATATCCTAAAGGTACTAAATTACCTAATGTTTATATTTTTAATGGTAACTTATCTGATACTCAAATGAATGATTTATACAACCATCCAAAAGTAAAATCTATGGTTAGTTTTACTAAAGGTGAAGGTTATGGTAGACCACTAGCAGAGTTTGGATTAAGTAAAAAACCTATTATAGCATCAGCTTGGTCAGGTCATGTTGATTTTTTAACTCAAGGTAATTGTGTTTTAGTTCCTGGTGATTTAGAACCGGTACATGAAAGTGCTGCTAATCAGTGGTTATTAAAAGAAACACAATGGTTTAAAATTAATGATCATGAATCTATTAAAGCCTTCAAAGATGTTTATGAAAATTATAAAAAATATATAGTAGGAGGTAAAAAACATGGTCACCATATTAAAACTAATTTTTCATTTGGTGCTATGAAAGAATTATTAGGAAAGGTATTAAAAGAAAATATACCTTTTATTCCAAATCAAGTAGAATTATCTTTACCTCAATTAATAACACCAAAATTATAAAATATGGCACAACACGATGAAATAATACAATGTCCTAAATCCGGCGGCGATTTATGTTATAAGATTGAAGTAAGCAAGGATATAACGCAGTATATGAGTTTATCATGTGGTTTTATGACAAATACTTTAATGAAAGTTGGAACTGATTTCTATAATGAACAAATGGTTTTACTTCCTGAACTTTATAAGGATTTAGCTTGGTTAGACAAAGATACTGAGTTAATATGGTTACCTAATAATATAAATGTTCCTAAACTAGGAATGGTTTATGCTTCAGGTGCTAGTATTGAAGAATGGAAGTGGGCAGCTGTTAAAGCCATTAAATTAGAAGAAGAAATTGAAAACAAAGATGGTTCAAAATCTTTATATAAACCAGATATGTCTACCGTGAAATATTTTAGAGAGCGTGATTATATAGATGCTCTTTCGTATATTGGGGCATTACCAAACTAAATAAATATGAAAATAAGTTACGGAATAACAGTTTGTAATGAAGCTTTAGAACTCCAGATACTAATAGAATTCCTCTTCCCTCTAATCAATAAAGAAGATGAAATTGTAATAGTTTATGATAATAATAGAGTTACGGGTGAAGTTTTAGATGTAATAGACCACCACAAAGATAAAGTAGTAGCATTTCCCTTTGATTTTCAACAGAACTTCTTAGAAAATAAGAATTATATGAACTCCAAATGTACTGGAGATTATATATTCCAAATAGATGCGGATGAGATACCAAATGAAGCTTTAGTATCTAATTTAAAATCTATTTTAGAATCAAACCCAACATTAGATATGTTAGTAGTCCCACGTAAAAATCTTGTAGAAGGTTTAACTGAGGCACATATTAAAAAGTGGGGTTGGAGAGTAAATGAAAAGGGTTGGGTCAATTGGCCTGACCAACAAAAACGAATATATAAAAATACACCAGAAATCCAATGGACAGGACACCCCGTTCATGGTATGGTAACAGGATATAAGGAATTTGCCTCCTTACCTGTAGAAGAAGGATTTAGTATCACTCACAATAAACAAGTAGAGAGACAAGAAAAGCAAAACGAAAGATATTATAACATTGAAAAAACATTATAAATGGTAAGTTTAATTATACCCTCATACAGAAACCCAGAATGTCTAGATATATGTCTAGAATCAGCATTAGAAGGACAATCTATAAAAAATCAAATTATAGTGATATTAGATGGATTTGTAAAAGAATCCAAACATATTGTTGAAAAATATCAGGATAAAATTAATTTTCTACCTTTAGAACAAAATCAAGGTATGCAAATGGCATTAAACCTAGGGGTTTGTAATGCTGATAATGAAACTATTGTTATAATTAATGATGATAACGTATTATGTAAAGATTGGGATAAAGTTATCGAGGAAGAACTAGAATATGGTCATGTATTAACAATTAACCAAATTGAACCCTTTAATGGTATATTTGGTTTTCCTGTAAAGAATTTTGGTCTTCATCCAAGTAAATTTGATTATGAAGGGTTTAAACAATATGAACCAACGATACGCAATGATATTTCAACTCCTGATGGGGGAATATTTCCCTTTGCTATGTCTAAAAAAGACTATATGATTGTTGGTGGGTTTGATACACTTTATAAATCCCCATTTATATGTGATTGGGACTTTTTCCTTAAATTAGAATTAAATGGTTTAAAATTTAGCAGAACATCTAAGGCACATTTTTATCATTTTGTAAGTATGGCAACTAAAAAAGGTAAGAACAAGGAAGAAATGATTTCATCTGAATCACCTGCGGCACAAACCTTTATCTATAAATGGGGTATGCCACCAAATTTATTTGAAAACAATTCTCACAATCCTAAAAATGGACAAATTATTAAAGGTATAGAATATAAATAGATGAGAATAATATATAGAATATCAGATGCTGGTTATAATAAAGTTAAACCTGATTACATTAACAATGAAAAATGTTTAGCAAATGCTACTAAAGAATTTGATAATTCAATTTGGAGTGTTATAGCAGATAATGTATCTTCAGATACTAATGATATTATTCAAAAGTACGTAACACGTGATTGTATTTTATATACTGAAAAGGGTAATGGAGCGGCAACATTTAACCTAGCGTTAGACGAAGCTTTAACATATGACGATGATGAAATTGTTTACTTTATAGAAAATGATTACCTTCATAAACCTGGGTCTCAAAAAATAATTCAAGAAGCATTTGAATTAGGAGCATCATTTGTCTCATTATACGACCACCCAGATAAATACATGGCCCCAAGTAAGGGTGGTAATCCTTATTGTGAAGGTGGTGCTGAAGATACTAGAGTATATTTAACTGATAGTTGTCATTGGAAGATAACAAATAGTACAACAATGACATTTGCTGCCAAAGTATCTACATTAAAACGTACAGAAGAAACATTAAGAAAATGGACATCAGAATCTCATCCTAATGACTTTCAAATGTTTTTAGATTTAAGAGCACAAAAAGAATTATTAATTACCCCAATACCAGGACTTGCCACCCATGGGGAAACAGCTTGGTTATCACCATTTTGTAAATGGCATTTAATATAATATTAAAAGTATATAAGTTATGACAAAACACACTAAAAAAGTATGGTATGCACCATATAAATTTGAATCGTATGGACAAGAAGAAATTGATGCTGTAACTGAATGTTTAAAAGCAGGATGGTTAGGAGGACAAGGTCCAAAATCTGTTGAATTTGAAAAAGCAATTGCTAAGAGATTTGGTAAAAAGTTTGGTGTATTTGTAAATAGTGGTTCATCTGCTTGTTTATTGGCAATAGCAGGTTTGAATTTGAAAAAAGGCACACATATTATAACTCCTGCGTGTACTTTTGCAACTACATTAGCTCCTATCATACAATTAGGGTATAAACCGGTATTTGTAGATGTTGGATTAACTGACTACGTTGCCGATATAGACCAAGTATTAGCAGCAGTAACTAACGAAACTTCCGCTCTTATGTTACCTAATCTTATTGGTAATAAACCTGATTGGGCTAAATTAAAAGCAGGCCTTATTGCTATGGGTAGAGAAGATATATTCCTTATTGAAGATTCTGCTGACACAATTACAGAAACCCAAATTACAGATGTTTCTACTACTAGCTTTTATGCTTCTCATGTTATTACAGCTGGTGGTGTAGGAGGAATGGTAATGTTTAACGATGAAAAACACGTAACTAAAGCTTTACAATATAGAGATTGGGGTAGATTAGGTAATGACTCTGAAATAATGGATGATAGGTTTAATCATACTGTAGATGGAATACCATATGATCATAAATTTTTATATAGTGTATTAGGTTATCACATGAAAGCATGTGAAATGAATGCTGCCTTTGGTTTAGTTCAATTAAACCGTTTTGAAAAATTTTCTAAAATTAGAAGAGCAAATTTTGAAAGATACTTAGAAAACTTACAGGGAGTAGGAGACTTAATATTACCTGATGATTCAATAGAACCTAATTGGTTAGCAATCCCATTTCAAACAGAAAAACGTTTTGAATTATTAACTTTTCTAGAGGACAATGACATCCAAACCCGAGTTACGTTTGCGGGTAATGTAACTAGACATCCTGTTTATAGAGAATATTTACAAGACTTTAAAAATTCTGACCTTATTATGAAGAATGGGTTTTTATTAGGAGCACACCACGGTTTAACAATTGAAGATGTTGATTATGTTTGTGATAAAATTAAAGAATTTTTTAATCAATAATGAAGGTATTAATTTTAGGTGATGGTTTATTAGGGAGTGAATTACATAGACAAACAGGTTGGGATATGGTATCTAGAAAACGAGAAACTTTAGATATAGATAATCCTGAAGGTTTAGGTAAATTAATTAAAAACTATGATACAGTTATAAATTGTATAGCACACACCCAATCATATTCATTAAATCAGGCTATTCATAGAGATATAAATTATAGATTTGCAGTTAGTGTTTCAAACATATGTAATAATAATAGTGCAAAGTTAATTCATATTTCTACTGAATTTGTATATGCTAAAAATGAAAGACCACCAACTGAAGAAGATATACCCCTTCCTGATAACACATGGTATGCTTATACAAAACTATTAGCTGATGAATATATTCAGCTATGTAATTTTAACTATTTAATATGTAGAGGATTACATAAACCACACCCTTTCCCACATCAAAAAGTATGGGATGTAAGAACAAGTGGTGACACAGTACAAAAAATGGCTGGTATAATAATAGAGTTAATTAATAAAAAGGCTAATGGGGTATTTAATATAGGAACAGGCGATAAATACTTGGCTGACCTAGCTCCTTTTAGTACATTAATATCTGCACCATCACACGTCCCTTGGGATACTAGGATGAATTTAACTAAACTAAATAATTTTTTAAAGAAATGAGTAAAAAAGTATTAATTACAGGAGTAGCAGGTTTATTAGGTAGTAGACTAGCAGATTGGATTATTGAAAATAAACCAGAATATAAGGTAGTAGGTATTGATGATTTAAGTGGGGGTTTTGAAGAAAATATTAACCCAAAGGTTGATTTTTGGCAAATGGATTTAGTAAACCACCCAATTGAAAATTGCTTTGAAGTTAATAATTTTGATTATGTATTTCATTTTGCTGCTTATGCTGCTGAAGGTTTATCCCCTTTTATACGTGGATATAACTATGACAACAACTTAAAAGCAACAGCCCGCATAGTCAACGAATGTATAAAGACTAACGTTAAAAGATTGGTATTTACATCTACTTTAGCAGTATATGGACATGGTGATGGTGGTATATTTAATGAAGCACAAGTTCCAAAACCTATAGATCCTTATGGAGTTGCAAAGTATGCCTGTGAAATGGATATACAAATTGCTAATGAGCAACATGGGCTAGATTATTGTATAGTTAGACCTCATAATGTATATGGTATAAAACAAAACATTTGGGATAAATACAGAAACGTTTTGGGTATTTGGATGTATCAACATTTAAATGAAGAAAGTATGACTATTTTTGGAGATGGAGAACAAACCAGAGCTTTCAGTTATATTGATGACTCATTAGAACCACTTTGGAATGCAGCTACTAAACCAGATGCTAGTAAAGAAATTATTAATTTAGGCGGTATTGAAAAACATTCAATTTTTGAAGCAGCAAAAATAATGAAAGAAGTAATAGGAGCTTGTTGTTTGTCTTATGAGGAAGGTAGACATGAAGTTAAACATTCTATCCCAACATTTCAAAAATCTATTGATATTTTAGGATTTGAACATAAAACAAATTTAAAGGAAGGACTAACAGAAATGTGGGAATGGGCTAAAAAACAACCTATGAGAGAGCGTTTTGTATGGCCTAGTTACGAATTAGAAAAAGGAATTTACTCATTTTGGAAAAATAAATAATATGAAAATAGGAATTATAGGTCAGGGATTTGTTGGTAACGCTATATATCAAAAGTTTAAAAATTACTATGATATTAAAACATATGATATAAAAGGTATGGTTTATTGTAATAGTAGTGAACGGGAAACATTAGATAACGATATTATATTTATATGCTTACCAACACCAATGAATGAAGATGGTAGTTGCCATACAGATATAGTTGAGGCAGCTATTAAACGTGTATTTGAATTTGGAGTTGCTAAAACAGTAGTTATTAAATCAACTATACCCCCAGGTACTACATCTAAATGGAATAAACAATTTAAATCACTTGATGTTGTGTTTAATCCTGAATTTTTAACTGAAGCAAATGCCGTATCGGATTTTGAAAATCAAACACGAATTATTTTAGGTGGTCCTAGAACATCAACAACTAAATTAAAAACTATATACTCCAAAGTATTTCCAAAAGCAACTATTGTTAAAACTGATTCAACATACGCTGAAATGGTTAAATATGTTACTAATTCATTTCTAGCAACTAAAGTATCATTTGCAAATGAAATGTATCAAATATGTAATGGGTTAGATGTTGATTATGATAAAGTAATAGAGTATGCTACGTATGATGAACGACTAGGCAAATCCCATTGGTCAGTACCAGGACCAGATGGTGACTTTGGGTTCGGTGGACATTGTTTTCCAAAAGATGTTAAAGCATTAATAGATTTAGCTCATGATTTAAATGTATCCCCAAGAATGCTAACAGCAGTTGATTGTAAAAACAATGATGTTAGAGAAAATAGAGATTGGGAAGGAATGAAAGGAAGAGCCATTATATAAAATAAAAAATATGAATTTAAAAATGATACCTTGTAGTAAATGCAAGGAAGATATGCCTGAATTAAGATTAACTCAATATAACTATTCATTTTGTGTTAAATGTTCAGAAGCAGGACTAGGAAGTGAAACTAAAAAAGCAATCACAGTTTTAAAAGGTGAAGGAGACCACACTTGGGTTGAAACCATTATTATGTCTGATTCAGACTATAATTCTTATCTAAGCGAAAAAGATGAAGAATATAAAAGCACAAATGAAAATAAAATAGACATAGAAGATGATAAGAATCTACAAGGTCCATTTAAAATTATTAATACTAAGGAAAAATAATGGCTAAACCAAAACCATTAACTAAGGAACAAATGGTTGCTGCCCAATCGAAAACACTTTCGAATATGGCAGCAGCACGTTACTTGCATGTTTCCTACCAGCATTATAAAAAATGGGCTAAACTATATAAAATCTTTGAGTCGCATAAAAACCAAGCAGGTGTTGGTGTACCAAAATTCTTAAAGGGCTCTAAAAAGATGCCCCACATGATTGAAATAATTGAAGGTAGAATAGCTGCTTCACATTTTGACCCTAATAAACTTAAATACGCCCTTATAGAACAAGGGTATATGGAAGAACAATGTGGTGTATGTAAATTTAAAGAAAGACGAGTATTAGACTATAAAGTACCATTACTATTACATTTTAAAGATAAAAACAGCAATAATTATAGCTTAACTAATGTTCAGTTATTATGTTATAATCATTACTTTTTACAAGTAGGGGATATATTTAATAAAAAAGATGAACAACAAATAGAATCTCAACAAGAACATTACGGTACAAGCGAAACCATTAATTTTGAAATAGATGATTATCATTTACAACGTTTAAAAGAATTAGGATTAGATGGAGTTGATGAAGATGATACTAATCAATACATAAGTAGAATATAATGAGAAATAAAAAACATAAACAAATTCTTGATGATTATGATGTCCAAAAATCTAAACATTTAGAAAAACTAGCATCCAAAACACTAAAATCGGATGAAAAATACCAAAAATTAAAAAATAAACCACTCAAAGGGGATTTTTTAGATAATTTTTAATATGACTACTTACACCTACAAAAATATAACATATCAAATTGTAATAACAAATGAATGGGATCGTTGTAGGCAAAGGGAAGAACAAATATTAAGAGACTTTCAATACTGTGAAAAAACAGGTGATTGGAGTACTATTAAAAATAGAATGACAAATGGTATAAAATGGGGTTGGTTAATTGAAATAAATTCCCCTAATAAGAATTAGGATACCACATATAATTTTCGTATATTAATATCTAAATAGATATACAATATGGATAAAGAACCTTACTTAGAATTTTTTAGTGATGACAATAAATTAGTATTTGATCACAAATTGGAATTTGAAACATCCGAAGAGATGGAAGAAATGTTTCAAAGTGATAGTCCCTTTTTACCCAATTTAATAGTAGATACAGCACTTAAAAATCTTGACACTATCTCCCCAGAAATACCAGTTATAAGAATTTATACAAAAGATGAAGATTTAACATATGATGTTATTATAGGTAGAGAAGATTTAGCTGAAACATTAGAGGTAAATTTAGAAAATATGGAGGATCTTGAAGACTATAAACGTTGTCAAAAAATAACAGATGCAATCTATTACTTAAATAACAAATAAATATGAGAAAATTAATTATACTATTATCATTAGGTTTATTATCCTTTACTTCAATAGAAAAAAATGTACATGCTACTGTGTATAACGCGGTACCTGAACAAACAAACTCAGACCCAGGACATACTGCGTTTATGTTTGAGTTAGACTTAAATAACCCATATAAACATAAAATAATAGCGGTAAGTAGAGATTTATTAAAGGAGTTCCCAAAAGGAACTAAAGTGTGTGTGATGGGAACAGATTACGATGGGGTTTACATTGTAATGGATAAGATGAATAAGAGATATACTAATAGAATTGATTTATTAATAAATCTAGATATGAAAATAGGTAATTGGCCTAATGCCACTATTAGAAAAGAAAAATAAAGTAATGCGCAAGAGGCTTGGCTTCCCGGGTTAGAGTTCGTATATTCACCATGTTGGAGCACGTAAGCACCAACATTAAATAAAGGTTATATGTCAACAATGCACTCGTACACACTATTAGAATCAATCGTTTATAAATTACAAGAAAAAGGTCACATAGTTGATCCATGTGTTGTAGATGATTTAATCACCTGTATTAAAACTACTAAAAAAGTTGAATAAAATAAAATTATAATATAAAATAAAGGTTATGAATAAAGAAAATAAAAGATACGTTGTTACAATGGATATGTACGTTTATGCTGATAATGATTATATGGCTAGAAAACGAGCTAATGATTTAAAATTATCAATTGAAAATAGACGACACTCAGATCAAATTGTAGTGTCAGAAATAGGTGAACAACCATTTGCTTCAACACACTATCGTAAATTGGATGATCCAACATTTACACCTAAAGATACGTCTAACGAACCATTACCATTTTAATATGATACTAGATTTGATATTTGGGTTTGGGTTAGGAATGATAATAGGTTTATTATTTTGGATTATTAAAAAAAATAATTGGTATGAAAGATAATTGGTGTCATTATTCAGGAATGCCTTCCCCACAATCTTATATTGAAGAAGATTCATTAGGAGTAAAAATGGGAGATTGGATATTGTATAATAATAAACGTAAAAAGTGCTTTGGTATACATCATAATGGTAACATTTTAATCAAAATGAATGGTACCTTAGTACAAGTAAACAAAAGTAAGTGCAAGACTTACGCATAAATATGTGGTTACCCGGAGGAGAGTTCGTATATTTACATATAAGTGGGACACGAAGTTTCATTATTAATTAAAATAAAGGTTATGTCAAACGCAATTCAATTAGATTTATTTCAAGGAAAAGTATTAACAGTAGAACAACAAGAAGAAGTTAATAGGTTTATCAAGAACCAAGCTGAAAGAGCTATTAAAGCTGAGAAAAGGAATAGTAAAATCATGTTAATGCTTGATGAAGCAGGTTTTGTTTATGGTCAAGATTATAGTAGTAATTTTGAAGTTGAAGAAGTTACTAAGGAAACAAGATTTGGTTATGGTTATAATAACACAGATTATGAATTTGAAGCTACTTATATGCAAAATACAGGTAATGTTTTTCTTTGGGTTAATACCATTAATGGTGGTGAACTTAAAACATATAAAAGTAGTGTAGATTTAGATGGTGATAAATTAATGTGTACTAGTATTACTAAACAATACAGACATTATAAGCCAAGTTCATTACTTGTTAAGTATAAAGAACATAACGAACGTATAGTAGGTGAATTAGAATATAAAAATAAGCAAAATATTGCTTTAAATAACGTAGTTGTTAATTTCCAAACATTCTATCCTGATGCTCAAGTTACTATTGGTTCTGATTATTATAGAGGAACCAGAAATTATGATAGTTTCCCAATTGTAAAAGTTGAATTTAAATCAGGTAGTTGGGTTTCATTCCAATTAGGTTATAGTGATAAAATGGAGGAAGTAAGATTCCATAAAAAATATGATGCTCAAAGTGAAACAACAGAAGATTTATTAGATAGATTCAATAATCAAAAAGCTAAGTAATATGGGATATCAAGGTAGAACAAAGAGACAAGTAGAAAATAATTATAAAATTACAAAATTTACATTTATAATTTTCTTTATTTTAATAGGTATAGCAGCAATAAGTAAATTATTAGGGTTATGGTAAATTATAGAAATAGATACGGTGATGAATACACATTCACTAAACAAAAAGATGGTAATGTATTATGGGAAGGTACTTTTGAAATGATTAGAATGGGAGGCGACCCTGATAAGATTACTATGGTAGATCCTTCAGGAGGACCTTTTATTTCAGAAGGACAAATGTTATCTCATATTATTCATGGAGATGAAATGAATGTAATAGTAGAAAGTTTTGAAAACGTAGATAAAGGATTTTTAATTAAATGTAGAGAACATAAAGTAGATCCAAATGATATGAGTCACTTGGCGGACACAAAGATAATAGGTGGAATAATTAACACTACAGAAAAATAAATACATGAAAGTACAAAAACAAATTTTACATAATTGCTTGGATAAGGCAAAGAGTTTTTATAAATTGGGTGATAAAGACAAGGCAAGAGACTATTGTGATATGGGAATTGCTTGGGTAGCTGAAAAAAGAATTGAAGGTTATGGTGCCAAAGACACAATTGAAGATGTTAGAGTTGAATTGTGGTTAGAACGTTTTTGGATGTTTTTGGAAAATAAAAATTTAATGTTATAATATGTGTATGTCAGGAGTACATTACGAACTAGAAGATGAACTAGAAGAGGATTTAATAGAAGTCGATCCTAAATACATTTGTAAATATTCAGGACTTCTATCAATTTATGCTTATCAAGATGAAAAAAATTAAACAGTTATTAAATGTGTGGTATCCAATTATAATAGCATTTGCGTGCATGTGTTATTCAATAGGGCTAGGATTATCAGGCAACACAGAAGAAGCTCTATACTCAGCTCATTGGGCTGGGACTATATTATTATTCGCAATCGCAATTAGACAAAGAAGATGAGTATAGCAATGTTTATAGTGGGTGGAAGTATATTTAGTGTCTATGTAGCATTTTTATTTTGGAATATATTTTATAATCATCGTAAAAATAAGGAAGAAAATTACCCAGGTTATTATGAAAGACACCAACCGGAACAAGATCAATTAAAATAAAATTTAATGTTATAATTATGAGTTTTAGATTCGATAGTGAACAAAATGGAAAGTGGTGGGAATTAATGTTAGGATGGAAATGGCCTCATCAAGGATTTACAATTGGTTATGATATAGTTGAACCACAGGAACAACCACAAGAAAATGAAATGACCTATTATGCTTTTTTAATATATTTAGGTCCACTTTCAATAATTTATAACTGGGGTAATCATGACTGGGATGAGTAATATAGAAAATTTATTATATAGTGCTTATGAACATGGTAAGCGTGATGCAATGTATAAAAAGGTAAGTGAAATTAGAAGTGAAAATAAATATATGCCGTTAGAAGAAGTATATGAAGAGGCATATAGTATAGTAATGAAAACAGGATAATGAATAATTCAAAAATCATAGGCTTAGGCCACTATGTTCCAGATAATATTATTACTAACGATGATTTATCTAAAGTATTAGATACATCTGATAAATGGATCCAAAGTCGTACTGGTATTAAAGAACGTAGATGGGTTACTAAGGAAAGTGGTGACACAGCAGCTACTATGGGTGTAAAAGCAGCTAGGATAGCTATATATAAAGCAAATCTTATACCAAAAGACATTGATTTTATTATATTTGCTACAATGACCCCTGATTATTACTTCCCAGGATGTGGTGTACAGGTACAATCTGAATTAGGAATTAAAGATATAGGTGCCTTAGATATACGTAACCAATGTTCTGGTTTTATTTATGCTCTATCAGTTGCAGATAAATTTATTAAAACAGGTACTTACAAAAATATATTAGTAATAGGAGCAGAATTACATTCAGGAGGATTAGATAAAACACCCAGAGGTAGAGATGTTAGTGTTATATTTGGAGATGGTGCTGGTGCTCTAGTACTATCTAGAACAGATGAAAATAAAGGTATATTATCTACTCACTTACATTCAAATGGTGATTATGCTGAGGATTTAGCCGTAGTAGGTCCTTCACCTAGACACGGAGTTGGATTAGATAATCACTGGATTAAAAGTGTACAAGATAACAAAGATGCTACATTTTATTTCCCCCATATGAATGGTAAATCGGTATTTAAACATGCTGTATTTAAATTTAGTGAGGTTATTATGGAAGGATTATTGGCTAATAAATTAGATCCAACTGATGTTGATCTGTTTATACCACATCAAGCTAATTTAAGAATATCAGAATTTGTTCAAAGACAATTTAAATTTACTAATGATCAAGTATTTAATAATATCCAAAAATATGGTAATACAACAGCAGCCTCTATTGTTATTGCTTTAGATGAAGCCCATAATCAAGGTAGGATTAAAAATGATGATTTAGTAGTATTAGCTTCATTTGGTAGTGGCTATACTTGGGGTAGTATAATAATAAGATGGTAATGGATATAGGAAAGTTATTTATAGGTATATTTTGGTTTATAATAGGACATGCATTTGTATTCTTTCAATTAAATGGTCAATTCAAATGGGATTGGTTTAGAAAAAATGAATTTATAATAGCATCTACTGGTCTTATTATATCATATTTTTACATATGGGGTACTAAATACACAGTTGATGCTTTTAATGGGTTATTATGGCCTGCTCGATTTGTAGGTTTCTCAATTGGTATAGCTATATATGCTGTTGGTGTTAATTATCTATTTAAAGAAGGTATAACAAATAAAACATTTGTAAGCTTAATCTTATGTTTTATATTAGTATTAATTCAAGTATTATGGAAAACTAAATAAATATGGCTAAGAAGAAAATAGTTAAAACATTAAAGTATAAAATACTTAAAATGTTAGCATATACTAATAAACTAACATCATACCAGAAATTTGCTTCACGTGTAGGTTATATGGGTAGTGGATTTTTAATTGCAGCACAATGGACGATTGAACCATATTTATATGTGATAGGATTTATATTTGTAGTAGTACAAACATCATCTAGAAAACAATGGAACTTAGTTGCATTAAATATAAATGGATTAATAGCATGGATAACTCACCTCTTAAATACTTAACAATGGACGCCGAAGAAAGATTAGCAAAAGTACAAGCATTAACTAAAATGATAATAGATCTAAAGACTAATACCGCTATAGATGCTAAAAAAACAATACAAAAACTGCAACAACAAATAAACGAAATATTATATGAATAAGGAGCTAATAACTAAAGGCGATATAATGTATGAAATAGTATCCGAGGTTCCTGCTCATATGTTTCTTAATAAAGATAAATCCATTAACCAACAAGTACTAGGTATGTATGTTAATGAATATAATGGAGATAGGGTATTACAACGTGAAGATAAATTCTTAGTGTGTAAACAAATAGAAGAAGCACAAGTAATAGAATAATACTTTGGATAAGTCAAATAAAGGTCGTATATTATAGTATGAGAAAACAAAGGATATATAAAGGATGTGAATTAGAATCCCCAATATATAGACAAATAGTAGCAGAAATGCAAGCTAAAAAAGCAGGTAAAACGATAGTAAACGAATATAAAACGAAAAGAGGCAAACGAAGCTCTTTATAACACACCACAACTAATTAATACGTATATATATTATGGCAGATGACAAAGAAATGGGAATTAAAAAAATAATAGAGGTATTGGATCAAGATATCAAATTAAATGAGGATCAACCACTTACCACTAAAAAAATGAAACGTATATTAGAAATGGTATATAAAGAAATAGCATCAGAGTAATATGGTATCATTATATAAAATTGAAATCACACCAGTAAATAAGGATGATAAATCTTATATTACAAAAATTGAAACGGGTAATATTGAATGGTCTATGGAGCAGTATCAACGTAACAGAGAACCGTTTACATGGGAGATGATGAATTGGAATATTAGAGTATAATGAGCTGTTCAAACCACGACATAGAAGAGGAATATGTATTTCAGTATAAAGGTAAACGATATGAATGTATAGGTGAAAATAGAGATTTCGATATTATACAGTTTAATTTTGCAATAGAAGATAAACAATGGACGACAATAAAAAACAGAATAGTAAATCAATTAAAGTGGGGTCCAAACATAAGAGTGGTAAAGTAAATTATTGCGAATGGTGTAGTAAAAAAACACCAATGATACCAACAATACAAGCACAAACACCTATATTAGAGTTTGTTGAGGATAAAATTGATTTGATTGGTAGGGAAGATATTTGGGGTATACATGGTGATTGGTCGTTAGTAGATATTGATAGTGATTTGGAAGCGGAATTGTTGATATACGATGAGATGTTAAATAATGTTCAAAAACGAATCGTGTGTACTGCTTGTATTATGAATGAGAAGGTAATGTATGACAAGTACTATAGCCAAATGGAAGGTGAGGTAAATGAGAATAACGATGACAATCCAGACGACGAGGATCATTATATAATAGAACTAGAGTAGAACAACACACATGGAAAAACAAAATGGCATTTACAAATTCAAGTACACTGAATTAAAAAACAACACTGAAATAGAGTCTGAATTAATAATTGATACAAAGGACTTAGTACGTTCGATTGGGAGATTTGGTGAGGGTAGACAATTGGTAACATTAGATGTAAAACAAATTAATACTATAAAACGATAAATACATGAGTAAAAACAGCGCAAAACAACGTTACGCCCAACTAACCGAATGGATGAAGACAATGAAACCTACAACGCAATCTACACCTAAACGTGAGGATAAACGAGCATCATCACCGCTAGATTATAGTAACGTGAGAATTAAAAATGGACCAAGTGGAAGACGATAATAAAACATATGTTAAAGCATATACGTGGTTTGGAATAGCATTTGTATCAATAGTGATATGGTGGTCTATATTGGAGTGGATATGGTATTAAGTGTGACCAACCATGTCTAAGTGTGGTGTACAAATATAGGAATATATTGATGTATTTAAATGTGTATATAATAGGTGACAAACAATGGGTGTGTTATGTGGGTTAGAATGAGGTGTGTATTAACCCAGTTACAGCGTTAACCACGCCCTTTCACCTTACCTCGAAAGTATATACACGAATTGCAGTATCCACAATTGGCACACGTGTAGATCTTTATTATCCACAATGAAACCGCTGTATAAATGAGCATATGGCAAAGCCAAGCACATATGTATATATTTGTGAACAACAATGTGTTCATAAACACTTACAACGAAACATGCGATTAAATTTGGCTACACGGGATATCCTTCGTATATTTACCATGTTGGAGCAAGTAAGCACCAGCGTTAAATAAAGGTTATATGTCAACAATGCACTCGTACACACTATTAGAATCAATCGTTTATGAATTACAATCAAAAGGCGCTATCGTCGATCCATGTGTTGTAGATGATTTAATCACCTGCATCACCACTACTAAAAAAGTTGAATACAATAAAATAAAATTATAATATAAAATAAAGGTTATGAAACGATATACATTAAAGGTTGACAACGGAGACGGAATTGAAAACATATGGTCAGGTGATGACATGAGCCTAGCAATACATTATGAAGCGATCGCTCAAAAAGCATGGGGCGCGTTTGGTGAAGTGTGGATATGTGACAACATGCAGGAGCTAACCGTCGGATAAGATAATACATCAGATAATAATAATTACCACCGTGGATATAATTCCCGCGGTGGCACTTCTATACATGGTACTTACGCCCTTAATAATACTTACTTACACCGGTGAGGGTACTTACATACTACATACTTAATACTATAATATACCTACGGGTATACATTGGGCATGCCGCCGTACCGCCGCATATATATGTACATATCCCCATACGCGTTGGTGTCCATATAGCGTGGCGTACGCAAGAAACTGGTGTAGGGTATCATACGGAGCTCTTACGACTTTACACCATCGATTTAGTATATACTTATATCACAAAATATATTTAAGGCAAAAAACACAAAATATTAAAAATCTAAAATTTTTTTCTCTTAAAGATCTTCGCCATCGATAAATTCTTTA
>Ga0209634_1000711_pt1 | contig 25400 bp, 30 predicted proteins | sample LinPmetageLP40_FD_184043 | JGI IMG/M metagenome (GOLD analysis project Ga0209634, IMG submission 184043) | Marine viral communities from the Pacific Ocean - LP-40 (SPAdes) (version 2) | ecosystem: Environmental > Aquatic > Marine > Oceanic | place: Pacific Ocean | collected 2010-08-26 | reverse complement strand
CTCTTGTTCTTGATTCCCAAGTGTCTACACCCATGAAACGAATTCGTTTTTTAAACCATATGTCGAATCCAACGTCAATTAAGGCGTCTACTGTGTCACCGTCTACTACTCTGTCTAATTTTGCTCTGTAAATGTATTTTTCCATGTTTATTTTTGTTTATAAATATTATTTCTTAACCACAGCTCGGCCTTCTAATTTTTCCCAATCACGTTCTGGTCTAACATTTAAATTAGTTTCCCAAGCTCCTTTAATTGTTGGAATATCAATTCCTAAATCATCAGCCATTGACGTAAAAGCATTTATATCTTTTGGAAAACAAGAACCACCAAATCCCATTTTACCATCAGGACCAGGTACATTTAAATGTGAATCACCAATTCGCTGGTCTGCAGCAAAACCAGCTAAAGCTTGTTTCCAATCTGCTCCTATTGCATCACACATCATTTTCATTTCGTTCATAATTGATACTTTACTAGCAAAAAATACATTATTCATATATTTAATTAATTCAGCAGTTACTGTATCAGTTTCAATTATGTATGTATGCATAAATCTTTCTTTAAATAATTTTGAAGCTTTTTTAGTTAATCTTTTAGCACCTCCTAAAATAATTCTTGCCTGAGTTAAAAAATCTAATTTTGCAGTACGTTCAGTTAAAAACTCAGGATTAAATATAATATTTAATTTAGGAAACTGGTTAATAAAATTATTAGTAGAACCAGGTACCATAGTTGATTTAAGAATAATAGTATTATTTCTATTTTTATTTTTATCTGATATTTCTTGTAAGGCTCTTTCTACTATATCTAAACTTATAGAACCATCTTCATTCATTGGTGTGGGAACACACACAAAAACAAAATCACATTTTAGTACATCTTCTATTGTATTTAAGTTTCTTTTTGGATCTTTATCATGTATTTTTATTTCATGTGTAGGACTAAACCCAAACGCTACTGAATTACCTACAAATCCATTTCCTACAATTCCTATTTTATTTTTTACACTCATTTTTTATTTTTTTAAATTGTTAGTAAAACTTTTGATGAATTTTTTTAAATCTTGATTAGGTTGATAACCATGTTTTTGAGTATCAATAATATCAGCTTTTGTTATCCACGCTTCACCTTGTCTTTTTGGAATGTATTTTGTTGGGTGTTCAAACATAGCTGCTAATTCATTAATTGAATAATTTTTACCCGTACCCAAATTATAAACTTCTCCTTTATGTGTGCCTTTACTTAAACAAATCATACCATTTGCTATGTCATATACGTGAGTAAAATCTCTTCGTTGTTCACCATTACCTGTTATAGGAAGTGGTTCATTTATTTTATACTCTCTTTCAAATATACCAATTACAGTAGCATATGTACCTTCCCATGGTTGTCTAGGACCATAAACATTAAAAAATCTAGTTGATACTGTTGATATATTATATATATTTGCATACATTTCTATTATTTGTTCACCAGACCATTTAGTAAAAGCATAAGGATTAAGTTTAGGTCCTGCTTCTGCTGAGCTACTAGCTGCATATATTACTTTAGCTCCACATCTTTTAGCTAATTCACATACTTGTACTGTTCCTAATGTATTTGTACGAAAATAAGATATTGGATCTAAAAAACTAGGTTGTATTCTAGATATACCTGCTAGGTGAAATATTAAGTCAAAATTTAAGTCTTTATATTTAATATTATCTAAATTATTAATATCATCAATAATATACTCTACTCCATCTTCACTGTAGTTTGAATTACTAGATTTTGAAGATAAATTATCAATTACTGTAATTTCATATTCTTTTTTGTCTTTTAAAATTTTTACCAGATTAGATCCTACAAAACCTAATCCTCCTGTTACTAATACTTTTTTCATTGTTTATAATTTAATTAATTGTTTTTCGTATGTGTTAATGTTAATGATATGAATACTCATATTACCAAGTTCAAATTCTCCTATTTCACCACTTTCTGCTATTACTTCGGGAAGTAATTGAAGCATTTGGAAATCTTCGGGATCAAGAGTTTCAGCGTCTATTCTAATAAGTATTTCATTATTTTTTTCATTATCATATGGTTTTATTCTATCATATAAATCCATAATAGTATTTGGTTGTTCAATGTCAACATAACTTTTTATTAAATCGGGGTTAACATATACATTACTACACCAAGGTTCTAACCCTGTTAATATATTTATATTACAGTTTTTTATTATAAATCCTATATCATATTTATGGGGTATAATTGGTTTTAAAAATCTATCATGTTTAACAAAATGGCCCCATTTACGAATAAAATTACGAGTTGCTTTTTTATTTTGAGTTAACCATTCATTAGTTTCTCTATTTTTCATAAATACTTGACCATCTGGATTTCGTGTTGCCCCATCTGCAAATCTACTACCTCTACAAGTCATATGATAGACAAATCCTTCCCATGTTTGGATAAACTTAATTCCATTTAATTGAAAACGGTTAAATATGTCACTGTCTTCTTTAGATTGTGGTGCATATAAAGGATCATGTCCACCTATTTCTTGAAAATCTTTTTTATAAAATGCCCATGGTGCAAATATACCTTCTGTTGTTTTATTTTTTGATTTTAATCTTTTTATCTGGGTAAGTAACATATCTTCATTAAACTCTTCAGGTTCAATACCACAGTCTAATAATATTTTTTCGGGTCCATCAGGGTGTAATGGGGGTTCAATTCTAGTAAGTGATACTATAGTTTTATCTGTAAGGTACTTTTCAATTGAATCTAATGCCCCTGGACATAAATACATATCTGCATGGTAAATCATACAAATATCATGTTTAGCTACTTCATTAACTAATCTGTCATATAAAATTGTGTGACCTAATCGCCCTGGTCCTTCATTTCTAATTGCATCAAATGCACCATCTTCAGCCATCATTGCTTGACACCAAGCCCATGTACCATCTGTTGATGCATCATCTGCTACACAAATTTGTACTTCATGTTTTCCTTGATTTTTTCTTATTGAATCGTAAGACCATTTAAGGTACTTAAGATTATTTCTACCTGGTTGTATTAAACTTATTTTCATATATTATAAATCTTGAACAAATGGTCTAGCTAAAATATTAAAAGGTGTATCTACTGTTTTAATTTTGTCTACTGTCATCCAATCTTTCATAGGATTGTTTGGCCAATCTTTATAAAATTCATTAGAAACACATCTATTCATCCATAAGTGTATACAATAAGATTCTGATAAATCCTCGTTAGCTCTAAGAGTTCCACCAGTTTCACATACTACATCATTTGAAGTATTCCACCCTTCTCCTCTATAAAACCATTTCATTACAGGAGTGTGATATAAAGGCCAAGTGAATTTTTTATAATGTTCTATTGTTATTAAATGAGGATATTTTTTTGATAAAATAAAAGGCATTTTTACACCATGACCACCCCAATGATCATCATTAAATGATTTAAAAGATTCTAACCATATTTTACAAAATTCAGAATTAGGTTCTGCCATTAATATAGCATTAGTTAATTTACCATCATTTTCCCAATATAATCCTTCTTGTCCTATTACACACCCACCTTGTGATCCTTCTAAATTTAAAAACGGAGTAAAAGGTTTTACACAAAGAACATCTGAATCTAAATATATTCCACCTTCTTCAATTAATGCTTGAAGTCTTATAATATCTGCTTTATGGGCATAACGATCCACAGGGTTTCCAAAAATTTCATTTGGGGCCTCAATTTGTATAGGTGTAATATATTGTTTAGCTTTTTCCCATAATTCACCTGTGGGTTCATATTGGTAATAAAAATAAAAATTATCAGGTTTATTTACTTCATATGCTGATTTAACTGCTAAGTATCTTATTAAGTTAAAAGGATCAGCTCCTGGTCTTGGAATGTTATCATCATTTTGATATGGTTGCCATCCAAAATCCTTAGCTAAACCATAAACCATATGTATATTATTAGGTATTCTTGACATGTTATTTAAATTTTTTAATTGTTTCTATTATATATGATACATTATTTTGATGTAAACCTTGATGTAAAGGTATACATAATGTGTTAAAAGCTGCTTTTTCTGTGTTGGGTAATTTAGTATTAGATTTAAAAAATTTTACTAAATGTAAAGGATAGTATCTAAAAGTTGTATATATACCTTTATTACGTAAATATTTTGCTAATTCATCCCTATCTTTTGTTTGGATATGATACATGTAATAAGAACTACTTACACCTAATTCTAAATCCATGGGGACATCTAACCAATTTAATTCTTTTAATTCTTTAGTATAAGTATCATTTATTATTTTTCTTTTACTTAACTGAACATCTATTTTTTTAAGTTGTTCTATACCTATAGCTGCTTGGATATCATTAGTAATAGATCTACGAGAAGGAGATGATACATCAAATTCCCACCATTTATTATCTATTGAATTAGAAAACCCACTTTTAGATTCTAAACCTAAATAAGTTAGTTTGTCTAATTTTTCTTTATCTTTTAAATCTTTACAATAAACCATTCCCCCATCCCCAATTACTAATTGTTTCATAGAATCAAATGACCATAAACCTATATCCCCAAAAGTTCCTGTATTTTTTACATTAACACTACTAAAGGGACTATTAGCATTATCCTCAATCAATTTTATATTTTTTAATTTACATAATTCTGTAATTTTTTCTATATCACAAGGTACACCTGCATAATGTATTACAATTACTGCTTTAGTTTTAGGTGTAATATTTTCTTCAATATGTTTTAATTCTACATTTAATGTTCTAGAATTAACATCACAAAAAACCGGAATAGCTTTTTTAGCTAATATAGCATTTGCTGCTCCTATAAAACTTATCGATGGTAATATAACTTCATCACCTTCATTAACATATAAATCAATTGTTTGAAATAATCCTTCTGTACAACTAGAAATAGTTAATAAGTTATTAGGGTTAGCTGCTGCGAAGCCTACACCGTGAAAATTATCTGTTACTAATTTATTACTAAATTGTTTTATAAATTCTTCAGTTTTTGGTCCTTTGCCTAACCAATTAGATTCAAAAACATCTTTAATAGCTTTTAATTCTTCTTTTCCTAATGATGGTTGATATATATTTATCATAATTAATCTATTCCTCTTTCTAATTCATAAAGATATTCTGAATCTCGATATTGTTTAGATAACCAAGTTACTGATTCTTTACCGTATAATTTATTTATTTTATATATAGTTAAACATGGAAATAAATTTCCAAAGCTTGACATTCCCCCTAACCTAGAATCTGCTTCTTTTTCTTTACCTCTATAGTAAGGTTTTCCATTTTCATTAACATGAATAGGAACCCAAGCTTCTTTTCTTGGTTCAAAACCCCCAATATCTTTTAAAGTACTAGAATGTATACTTAAAAAGCTACCTCTAGCCATATTCATTTCTATAGGACCCGTAAAAAAGTGTTTGTTTTCTTCTTTAACATAATCTATACTTTGTTTATTATCAAATTCTTTAGTTATTCCTATTGGAATATTAACTAAAGGATTATATGCTTTAAAAAAACAATCAAATCCGTTACCTACTATCTTAAATCCATGTGTTAATTTTTCTATACATTTTTGGATAAAAATCCAATCTTTTACTACTATATCGTCATTCATAAAAAAGTAGTAAGTATCGTTATCTATTTCTAAATGATCTAAAGCTTGTTGGTATGCTACTATTTCTTCTCCTAAATTGGGAAATAATTGCCATTTAAAATTATCTTTAACAAATTGGGTTGGTTCTTTATGACATGAGTAAAAAACATTTATATTGTCGTTTTTTTCACTTAATTCTTTAAGACCATTTTGTAACGAATCTTGATTATAATACCATCCTACTACTACAAATTGAATTTTCATATTTTAAAGTTTTTTTCTTGATAATGATCATGGTATTGTTCTTTTGCTATTACAGAACACCTATCATACCATTGCTTATCTGATTTAAGTTGTATAAGTTTTTCTTTTGCGGTAGCCAAATCTCCTAATTTAACTGTTAGATAGGGGTGGCATGTTTCTTGTGTGTCTAATCCTTCATATCCAATACAGGGTATACCTAAATAAGCACAATTTAAAGCAAATGTCCCCGCAGCGTGTGTACGCATTAAATGAATACCATATTTAAAATTATTAAGGGCTTTGATCCATTCTACCCAATTCATATAAGGTAGATGATTTAAATTAGGCATTTGTTCTTCTCCTTTAATTTTTCTACCCATACTAGGAATATAAATAGGGCAATCAGCTTCTTGTGCAATTACATATGAATCAAATCCACCATACCAACTACAAAAATTACCTCCTATAATAATATCTTTTCTTTTAACTTGAGGTAAATTATTAATAGAATCTTCAATCATTAATGTAGGTAAAACTTTACATTCTTTACCTGTTAGTCCTTCATAATATTTTTTATCTGATTCATTATGTACAAACATAAAATCAGCTTCTTGTATGGTATTAAAATACCATATTTGTTGTTGTAGTGGATAATCTTGCCAATACCAATTTGGGCCTTCTTGCATTACAGCTATTTTACTACAATATTGTTTTAATTTACTTAAATCAAATTGAGGGTTTTTTTTAGGTATAATAGCAATTCCTAAATCATATTGTTGATTAGGTTGTTGATTTATATTCCAATGATCTGCTTTTAAAGCACATATCCATGCTAAATCAGTTCTCATATTAGAGTTGTCTCTAGATACTTTACCCTGATATCCCCCTTCTGTAAAAAATGCTATTTCCATACGTCTTCCCAAGTAAATGATTTATAATTAGGATTAAATAAATTTACATAATTTTGTTCACACATTTTATTTGCTTTAGTATACCAATCATTACTTCTTCTTTTTTCATTCATAGTACCATCTTTACGTTCACCTCTAATATGCATTCTTTTATCAGGGTGGTTTCTATTATGAACTAATAATATATTTTTAATTACGTATTGTGGGATATTACCTAATACTTTATTAGTCATCCACATAAATGCTGAATCTTCATGTACAAAAAATACAGATTTAGGGATGTTAACTCCAGATTTAATTACTTCTGAAGATATAACTAAACCACAACCATTAAACTTATGTTTAGGTAATATTCTAACATCTAATTCTTCAGTTTTACTATTAATCTTATCCATTTCTTTTTTAGTCATAGTATACTTTAAACTCCACCAATTATCATAATCATTTTCAATAAAAGGTTTATCAGTAAAATCTGGATGTTCTAGTTGTTCCCATGATGTATCCCACATTTTACACATCCCAAAAAATGATAAATATTTAGGATTATTATTTTGTAAAGACATTTTATGTAAATTATCTAATACTGTAAACATTTGGTTAGGTAAGATAGCATCTGACTCACCCCAAATTAATACATCTACTTTGTCACAATATCTTTCATTAAATTCTCTTCTATAGTCTGCTATTGTGTGTAGGTCTTTCATAGATCTTACATTTTCAAAATCAAGTAAAATACTACCTATTTTTTCTATACACTCTTTTTTTCTCTCAGCACTAATACATTTTTCAAGATCTTCATTAGTAATAATAGTAAAATCAGTTATAATTTCACCATCATAATTTTTTATAGCATCTTTTAAAGATTCTACATATTCTTCTATAATGTCACATTCGTACCATTGTACTAGACATCCTATTGCAAATTTAGTTTTCATATAAATGTTTATAAGTTTTTTCCATCCAATAGTAAGTAGCTTGATTATCTTTATTATTTGGTATGCAGTTATATTGATATATCCACCCACATTTAGTAAATAATAAATCTTCTCCTAAAAGTTCTTTTCGGGGTAAATCTACCATATTATACTCATAAGGTAATAATTTAAGATCTATATTTAATTTATTAGCTAAAATATTTACTGGAGTTTGATCTGTTCCTACATGAAGTTTTTCTAATTCATCAAAATTAAATTTATTTTCATGATAAAAATTTATAATATTATTAAAAAATTCTTTATGAGATTTATTAACTACCATAAATCCACAATCAATATACTCCCAAAAAGGCATTGAATGTCCATTAAACATATACTTAGAATAATTTTCTATGCTTCTACAAACCCAATCATAACTAGCGTCGCAATGTACTCCTGTAAATTTTCCTTCAGTCATTTCGAAAAAATTAGGACAATTAGGATGGATTATAGTATCAGCATCTACCATAGCTATTTGATCATATTCTATATTATTAGCTTCTAATATATCAAATAAGTAATATCTTTGCCAACATATACCCATATCTTTATAAGGCATTAAAAGATCATTAAGTATAAAAACTTCTGAATTATTATTTTTAGCCCAATGTTTCCAACTATTAATAGAAAATTTGTAGGGTGCTCTTCTAGAAGATGAGAATCTACCTTCACCTCCTAAATCAATATCCATTATAAAAATTATATTTTTCATGATTTACATATTATTCCTTCCATATCATTAAAAACTAATCCTGTAGCTGTTTTAAAACCACTATTAGCTCCTATTTTATGTTTGATTGTTATTATTTTGTTTTTTATTAATTCATCTATTCCTTTTCTAATAGTTTGATTTGGATTTCCATAATCATCTATTATTATAATAGGATTATTAAAATATTCTTTTATTTTAGGAACATCTTTTATAATATGTTCATATGTGTGTCCCGCATCTATTACTATTACATCTGCTTGTGGAAAATTCCATTCACTATTATATAAATCTTGTTGAATAAATTCTACATTAGAGTTATTAATGCAATTTTTCTTAGCTTGTTCTATATTCCAACTATCTATATCAACTCCTATTACTTTACTAAAACATTCGGCATATATTTTAGTAGTAGTACCTTGACAACATCCTAATTCTATTAATGTTTTATCTTTATATCCATTACCAAAATACTTTAAGATATCTTTTTTAAATTCTTTACTGGTTGTAAATTTATGAGTGTCTTTATGAACTGTTGTATCTAATATGTCTGTAGAATAATTATGTTTTACATAATCCCATAATTGTTTCATTATTTGAGGTCTTTCATGTTTAGGTAAACCATTAAATATCCAATTATACCCATATTTTATAACAAAGGGTGTTTTGTCTTCATTTAATTGCCAGTTATAACCAAACATTTGTTTTCTATGTAAATGAGTTAACTTAAATGCTATTGGTAAATCTGTTTTTAATTCTATATTATTAATTTGTAACCAATAATTTAAAGGTGTTTGTTCTGTTCCTTTTTTTACTATCTTATCTTGTAACTCACAAAACTTGTCTACATTATCATAATATAATTTTTTAAATGATTGAAAAAAGTCTTTATGTAATTCATTAAAAATAATAAAACCAGAATTTATGTATTTTGTTCTATCTAATTCAAAACCATTAAACATATCTTTATAACCTACAATTGAATCATTAGTCCATCTCATATTATCTACGTCACGCCAACCTACAAACTTTCTTTCTGTTAAATCAAAAAAATTGGGGGCATCCCATTTATACATGCATGAACTGTCTACTAGTGCTATTTGGTCGTATTCTATGTTTCTTTTTTCTAATTCATCAAATACAAATAATGCTTTTTGCCAATTAATTCTAAATTTAAATAAATCATCTTCAATAGGTTTATTTAATTCTACAAAATGACAATCAAATCTTTTACAAAAATGTTTCCATGTATTTTTTGAGTATTCAAAATAATCAAAATTTCCATACTTGTCGTTATGATCTGGGTTTACTACCCCTATCCAATATATTACGTTTTTTTTCATAGTAGTAATTCTTTAGGAAATGCATTATTTTCTGAATCCATATCAAATAACATTTCTTGGTTTCTTTCTTTAATTAATGACAAAAAATTTCCATAATTTTTATATCCCTGTTCTGTCCAAGAAAAAGGATGTGTGTTTAATTGTAATTTAGATACTTTATTAAAATCTAAAGTAATTGGATGACCATATTTCCATTTATGGTTTGAGTCTGCCAAATAAGTTACATTTAGGTCTGGTTTTTTGTCCTTAAAATAATGAAAATATAATTTACCATAACAATTTATTTTATTAGGAATATCTAAATACATTGCTAATTGTTCTTGTTTTGGCCTATGGAATGCATATCTATCTATTTCAAAACCATAGTAATGTTCTAAAGTTTCTATATCTTTTAAAACATATTTTTTTAAATCTTTTTCTGACATGTATGGTGGATTTTGATGTAATGCAATACAATGTCCTAAACTTTTAATATAATGTACTAATTCAATATTTTTTTCAGATAATGCATTGTACGTGTTGTTTCTTAATTGAACTGTGTAAGTAGTACTAATACCTAATTCATTTTCTACTTCTGCTAGTTTTGCTGCTCTATCCATTGAAAATTCTATGTCATGTCGTATAATACAAAACTCATTTGTTTTTGGTGTAATGTCAGCAAAATCTTTTATTGGTAAAAATTGCTGTATTAATTTTATTATATTTTTATATTCGTTATAACTAAACATTTTTATATTTAAATATTTCTTAAGTCAAGATAATCTCCCGATTCTAATTCTGAAAAATAGGGTAAATTATTTATTATTTTATTAGCTACTATATCAGCTGTATCCATAGTACTAAACATATCTTTAAATTTTTTAACTGATGGTATTTTATTACTATCAATTTCATAAATATATTCTTGCATTTTAGTTTTAATTATACCTGGTGCTAATGATAAAAAATGAATATTAGATTCTTCATAAGCATATGTAGATAATAACTGTTTAAAAGCTGCTTTAGATGCACAATATAAAGACCAACCATGATAAGCTTTTAAAGCAGCACCTGTTGATATTCCTATTATACTTTTAACACTTATGTTATGATTTAATAACCAATCAATTATAACTTTATTTGATAAAACATTAATATTAAATATATCATTAAATTGGTTTATTTTTATATCATTAGTTTTGTTTATTTCTCCTAATTGACCTGCATTTAATATTACAAGATCTATTTTAGTTATATCTATTAAATTATTCATAGCTATAGCCACAGATTGTAAATCAACAAAATCTACTTGGACTTGTTTTATTTGTAAATTAGATTTTTTTCTACTCATCCCATATACATTATGTCCTTCTAAACTAAATTGTTTAGCTAATTCATAACCTAATCCTGAACTTGTTCCTGTAATTAATATATTCATTTTGTTATCCAATTTATTAATAAATTTTTATCAAAATTATCCTTATATAATCCCCTAATATGTTTACAAAAATTTACAAATTTATTCATAGGGAATTCTAATTTCATTGCCTGAGTTGCATAATTATCAGTGATACCAAATCTACCAGTAACCATATAGTAAGGGCTTATTGTTTTTTTAAATAATTTATTATAATATTTATTTATAAAAATATTTAATAATAAAGCTTTATCATCTTCTAGAACTTCTTCTAATTTTAAATTTCCTGCTCCTTTACCTAAACCCCCAATTGATGTATCACATATATCAATATATGGACTTTCGGAACATTTAATATAATTTATATATGCTTTCCCTGTGTGATTATGTAAATGAAAACATGTTTTTTTTCCTGATTCTTTTATTCTTTTAAATTTTTGTTCATATCTTACAATATCATTATTTAAATTTAAATAACCATGAGTATCTGCAAAACCTATTATGTCAAAATTAGATTGTAATACTTTATCAAGAACTGTATCTAATTCTATATCTGTATAATTTGTTGTATTAAAAATGTTAAAAGCTATTTCTAAACCTGTGTGTTTTTTTAATTTTACAGCAAATTCAAATGCATCATTAATCATATCTTTTCTTGCAGTCATTCTAATCATCCTAATTTCATTTTGGTCATTTGTAGGATAATCATTTAAATCTTTACTACAATAATGATAATCAATCATTACACATACATTTTTTTTACCTTGTCCCCCAGTTATTTGTTTAACTGTTTCCATATCAAGATTAAAAAATCTATTTTTAGATTTTGATGTTTGTTTCCAATAACCTAATTCCATACAATTAACTCCTAAATTAGAAACTAAATTATAATATTCTTGGGCGAATTCTAATGGCCAATCAAAATCACAAGTAAAACCACCATCTCTTAATGTTACATCTACTAATTGCATAATCCTTTTTTTACTAATCTTGCTAGGTTTAAATCATCATAATTATCTATTTCAATACTTTCAGGAATTGATAAAGGATAATAATATGGATTGTTACCTATACGATTATTTAGTTGTTTAAATGTCTTTTTTTTAAAAATAAAAAATCCCCCATTAGACATAATAATTGAAGGTAAATCTTGTGTTTTTTGAACTACATTAGGTTTAAAATTAATAGGTTCCATATTATTTTCTAACCAAGAAAATTCTTGGTGTTTTGTAACTGAATGAATACTATCATATATGCCCTTTTTTAAAATATTTACAGCATCTAATATTGTTTCTTGTTTTAAAAATGGTGAAGTTACATGAGTAGTAATTATAATTTCATTATCGTCTTCTACAAATGTATCTAAAAAATTGTCTATCATTAAAAGTGCAGGACTTAATTCTCCACTTTCAAAATCTATAAATTTTTGCTTTCTAGGATAAGCTATAACATTGTTCATATTAGAACATTCATTAAGAATTAATTTACTATCTGTGTCTATATACACATCAAGATCTTGTAATTCTTTTACTAAATGTTTCCACAAAGGTAAATCATCTAATAATTGAAAATTCTTTTTAGGAATTCTTTCTGATATTTCTTTAATTATAATAAAAACTTTCACTTATTTTCCTGTAAATGTTATTAGTACTTCACGGTCTCTATTAGGGTCTAATTCTACTATAAAAATTTGTTTCCATTTACCTAATTGTAATTTTGAATCAATTACGGGGATAGTTTCAGAAGAACCAAAAAACATTGAACGTATATGAGAATGACCATTAATAGGTTCATCAACAGAAACATCATTTCTTAACGAAATAATATCATGTAAATATTTTGTGTTTTTTTGTCTACCTTCAGGATCTTTAGAGGCAGGTGCTATTGTATCTAAGAAAAATCTAACATCTGCAAGATGTAAAAGTTCATCCTCTGTTAACCATATACAACATGTTGTATGAGGGGAAAAAACAGTTACTATACCTTCTGTGTAATTATTTTTATTTAAAAACGATTGGACCTGGTCTGTTATATTTGTAAATAATTTGTCTGTATTAAATTTAATTGATGTATTCATATTTCTTCTATTCTTTTTGTTTTGTCACATATTAGTAAGTCGTAAGCAGGTTTTTCACCTACACTTAATTTATGGTATTGGCACCCCCATTCATTTAGTTGATTAGTAGTTATCTCTAACCAATCAATACCTGTTACAGTACCACGAGCAGTCCAGTAGGTTATTTCATTACCATTTTCGTATAATGTATTAATTTTTTTTATGTTAGCCAAATTAGGTGTGGCATTACTATAATTTCTTTTTCTAGAAAATTTATCTAATCCATCTTTATAAAAACATATGGTATCATCTATATCTACAAATATTTTCATTTTCTACATTTTTCATAATTACTAATAAACCAAGATGCAGTTTCTTTTATTCCCTCTTCAAAAGGAGTATATTTAAAATCTGGCATTAATTCCTTTATTTTACTATTATCAGAAGGTTTTTTAAATTGACCATCTGGTTTAGATTTATCAAAGATAACTTTACCTTTAAAATTAAATTCTTGTACTAAAATATCTACTAAATCTTTTATACTTACTTCTTCATTACCACTAAGAATTAAAGGATCAGTATCATTATAATTTTCTAAAATCCATTTTGATATTTTAGCTATATCTTTAGAGTATATAAATTCTCTTAAAGGTTTTCCACTTCCCCATACTATAAAATCAGTGTTGTCTCTTTTAGCTAAATATAATTTATGCATTAGCATTGGCATAACATGACCGTGTTCTAGAGAAAAGTTATCATTAGGTCCATAAATGTTAGATGGTATTACAGATGTATAATTTATATTATATTGCTCTCTATAGGCTCTTATTTGCACATCAGCCATTCTTTTAGCATAAGAGTAAGGATAGTTTGAATTATGTGGTTCTCCTTTATGTATTTGATCTATAGTTAATGGGTAAGTAACATTATCTGGAAATACACAAGTAGATAAAAATGATACTAATTTTTTTACTCCTGCTAACCGTGCTGCTTCAATTACATTAGTGTTTATCATTAAATTTTGATAAAAATATTCTCCTTTATGGTTCATATTACCACCTAAACCCCCTACTTTACCCGCACAATGTATAATACCTTCAGGTTTTAATGTTTTAAATGTATTTAATGTGTCTTTAAAATTTGTTAAATCACAATCATTTCTTGTAATTTTAATAGGGGCTTCAATAGAGCTTCCTACTAAACCTCCCCCTCCTGTTACTAATATATTTTTCATTTTAATTTATTTTTAAATTCTATAATCATTTCGTCTAACATAGTTTCAAAAGTATAATTATGTTTCCATTTTAATACTGATTTTGCTTTAGAACAATCTCCTTTTAAATGTTCAAGTTCTTCTGGTCTTAAATATTTTTTATCAGTACTTACATATTTAGTCCAATCTAAGTCAAGTTTAGTAAATACATATTCTACTAAATCTTTTACTGTATGTGATACACCTGTTGAACATACAAAATCCCCGGGATTATCTTGTTGTAACATTAACCACATTACTTTTACATAGTCTTTAGCGTGTCCCCAATCTCTACTAGCATTTAAATTTCCAAGTTTTAATTCTGTAGTTAGCCCTAATTTTATTTTTACAGCTTCTTTTACAACTTTATTAGTTACAAAATTTGTACCTCTACGAGGGGATTCATGGTTAAAAAGAATACCATTACTAATAAACATGTTATATGAATTTCTATAATTACGACAAATATTATATGCGTATAACTTAGCACAACCATAAGGACTAACTGGATCCATGGGTGTTGTTTCTCTTTGAAATCCATCTTTATCTATATTATTACCAAACATTTCAGAAGATGATGCTTGGTAAAATTTAGCTTTAGGACACATTAAACGCATAGATTCTAATAAATTTAAAGTTCCTGTTGCTATAGAATGTGTTGTATAGATAGGCATATCAAAACTAATACGAACATGAGACTGTGCTGCTAAATTATATATTTCATCTGGGTTACATAATTGTAACACTCTACATAATGAAGACATATCTAACATATCAGCATATTCTAAATTTACTTTTGAAAATACATTATCAGTTAATCTAGATGTTTGGTTTTCTGCTACCGAGTTACGTTTAAGTATACCCCAAACTTCATAACCTTTCTCTAACAATAATTCTGCTAAATATGATCCATCTTGACCATTAATACCCGTTATAAGTGCTTTTTTTATCATATTATAATTTTTGGACTATTTTTTTATCACCATATAATCCTATAACTTTCCAATTATTTATAAAATCTACAGAATTAGTTATTTCATCTACTGCACCAACTACATCCATCCACGGAGTACCATCATCAAAATAGTTTTTACTGTTATTCCATGCTCTGTCTTTTAAATCACCCGACCAATAATCATCAAATATTACAATTCCTTTACTAGATACCAAACAAGAGTAATCATTCCAATCTTGTAATACTCCTTTTTTAGTGTGGTCACCATCAATAAAAAGTAAATCAACAGTAGGGTATTTTGAATGTATATGAGCTATAATATTACTATCATGGGAAGATCCTTTAACTAATTCAAATTCATAATTATGAGGATTATGAGTTTCGATATTCTCTAATATTTTTTGTTTTGTATTAATTCCATATTGTTGATCTATATGTCCATCCTTAAATGATGTACTTTCACCTATTAACTCTGGGTAAAATCCCTCAAACATATCTATGGAAACAAATTTAGAATTATGTTCTTCTTGCATCATAGTTAATAAAGCACCTCCCCAAAAAGTTCCTATTTCTAATACCGTTTTACACTGTTTTCCCATTAGATTTTTTATTAAATAAAGGGAGTGGGTAAAAGAATCATTTTTTTGTCGTGCTACTTTTCCTATCATATTTTCATCTAAATTATTAACTATATTTTTAGCTTGATTTAATAATTTATGGCTTTTTATTTCTTCTAATTTCATATTATTTTATTTAAGTTAATGTACTTTAATTCGGGAAATTGATTATTATAATCACAATTATATAATTTTACATCTAGTTTATCAAGTATAGGTAATACATGTTTATAATTAATCCACTCGCGTTTTCCCAATTTAGAGTTATCTTTATAAAAATGATCCCAACCACCATCACATCCTAACAAATATATTTCTTTAAAACCTAAGTAAACAGCTAATGGTATAGCTAAATTATCTATAGTACTTGCTCCATAGGATGTAAAATGTTTAAAATTAGGATCTATATAATATTGGTCAGTTTTTAATAAATTTTCACGTTCATCATCTATGTGATCAATAAAAATACCAGATGTTTCTTTATGTGTTAATTGGTATATATTTGGATATGATTTTATATCTAAGTCTAATGAAGCACATGTACTACCAGGTCCTGAATTACAATTACCTTTACCAGTCATTGTACAACCATTTCCCAAAATATAATGTCCCTTACTCATTTTATCATTAAATATTGTATTATAATGTTTACGAACAACAGTAGTATCAGCCACAACAAGATAATCTGGTGTAAAATCTTTTTTAAGTAATATTAAATTAACACCAATTGTAATTTCATTATCAAGTAATGACATATCAATATCATTTAATGATGTACCTGTTCCTACGATAAAACATCGTTTGCCTTGATGTAGGTCTTTTTTAATTGTCATTTTTATGTTGGTATTTATTAATCCATCTACCATCTGGAGTAGAATCATCAATATTTATATATTCAGCTGATAATTTTTTATTTTTACATAACTTAACTATTGAATATTTATTCATTTTATATTTATATTTATCTCTAACTTGAAATGACCATTTTACATCTTCTGCATCTCCCCAAACTAAATTTTCATCTAAAGGAACTTGTAACATTATATGTTTTTTAGCAACCCACCAAGATCCAGATATTAGCATGTACTGAGGATTATTATATTCGTATGAAGGCATTATTACTCGGTGCCCATTATTTTTACTAGTTGCAGGATACCCTCCCCCAGGAAAGTTAATATCTGGATCATCCCATGTTAACCAATCCCTAAACCGAGAACCATCTGGTGATTGATGAATACACATGCATATATCCCAATCATTTCCAAATTCAATAAATCCTTTATACCAATTTTTATCATATTTAACATAATCATGGGAATATACAATATTATCATACTTAGCATGTTTAGTGATAAGATTTTTCTTTTTTGTAATCCATTTAGGTTTAGCTATATCATTAAATTCTATATGATGTACATCATGGAAAAATTGATATTTATTATTACCACCTACAATAATTATTTCATAGCAATCATCAGGTATATTATTTGCTCTAATTGAATTAATAATTTCAGTAATATAATTTTTTCCATTATATTCATGAGTTTGATTTTCATTAGTTGTTATTATTCCAAAAGTAAATTTCATTTTATAAAATATCTATTAAATTATTACAAATATCTATTAGTTGTGGTTTTCTATTAGCTACTCTAATAGCTTCACATGCAATTAAAGTGTTTAATGATTGTTCATCTATATTTAAATTAGTTATATACTCGTTATAACATTGGCTATATAGATCATAGTTTAAATCATAATAAAGCATACTAAATAAATGTTTAGCTACATCTATAACATATGACTGAAATAAATCATTATTCATTATAGGATCTATTAAATACAATTTACCATTACTTTCTATTAAATTATTTACTGAAAAATCTCCATGGTTAAAAGTATTAGGAATATTAATTAAATTTAAAGATTTAAGTAGTTTATTTTTACTTATAATTGTAGGATTATTATCTAGATGGTTTTTTATTCTTTGAATGTAAGTGCCAAATCCTACTTTATTTGTAGGAGGTGATAATTGAAATGTTTTAAGAACATCTAAAAATAAATTTATATTATTACATGATTTACCATCTATAAAACCTGTTGTTATGGTATTATTATCATAACTTAAAATTTTAGGAATATTAATATCTAGTTCTAAAGCTTTATTATACCATTCTGTTTCATTTATACTTGATGGACTTTTTTTTACTACAAAATTATTAACTCTTCTTACTTTATTATTAGTAAATTTAGAATCTAATTTATCATAATAAATAGTATTTTTTACATTTATACCTCTATCATCAATGTATATGTCTGCTCCTTCTTTAAAAAATGATAACTCATGATATTTAACTTTATTTTTTAATAACCAGTTAGAAATTATATCAAAATATTTTGTAGATCTTTCTTCAAATGTATTACAAGATTTACATCCTCGAGCTGTTACTATTTTAATTGTATTATCATCATCATATAATGATTTTATCAACGATACTAACTTTAAATTAGGTATCATTTTGTTAATATCTTTAGTATCTCCTAGGGCTAAAGTCCCATCAAAATCAATTACAATAACCATAAATTTTCTATATATGAGTTAATATCTCCTAAATTTGTATGAGTCTTTGAGTAAACAACGTTAACGTTATTACATTGATTATAATATTCTAACATACTTTCTTTATCTGACCATTGCAAGTATTTACTGTAAGTTTTATTGTTAACACAATATGCTCCAATAGTAATATGACCAGTTTCCGATTCCTTTTCATTTCCATTTAAATAATTAAAATTATTATCTAATCTAACAAATCCATATTTTAATCCATCTTGCTTATAATTTGTAATAGCTAAACTATTATTCTGTAAGTTACTTAAAACAGTAGAATCAATAATAGTATCACAATCATGTATAATAATAGACTCATAATTATCTAATAAAGGGATACACTGTTTTAAAGTTTCTAGTCTAGTAGTAGTTTGTTCACAACGTATCAATTTAATTTTATCTGTGTTAAAATTTATTACTGCATTATTACGCACTGCTACAAATACGTTATCAGTTATTAAACACGCATTTTTAATTATAGAATCTATAATTTTTGAATTATTATAAAATAATTCATATTTAGGTTGTTTAAAAAATCTACCTAATCGTAAATTATTACCATTAGCCTGTATTAATACACATTTACTCATGAGTTAAAACTTTGACACTATAATGATTTTTAAATTCTAATGCATGGGCTGTTGTATTAACAATTGGCTGACCTTTAATATTAAGACTAGTATTTAATAACATGGGACAACCAGTTTTTGCATGGAAAGTTTTTAATAAAGCATAAAATCCAGGATTATCTTTTTTTGATACTGTTTGTACTCGACTAGTATTATCAACATGACATATTGCTGGATATTTATCTGGTTGTTTACATGTTGCAGTATATTGCATATATGGTACACGTTTAACGGGCATATTAAATATTTCATCAGCATACTCTTCTAAAACTGCGGGGGCAAATGGTCTAAACTTCTGTCTACGTTTTATCTCATTAACTTTATCTTTTATTTTAGAACCTCGGGGATCAGCTAATAAACTTCTGTTTCCTAAAGCTCTAGGACCAAATTCAGCTTTACCATTTGCAATTCCAATTATTTCGCCTTTTAAAAGTAACTTTAAAGCTGATTTAACCGGATATTTACCTTTAATATTTGTACCTAAAAACGCACCTGACCACTCTACATGATCTCCATACACAGCAGCTGCTGCTCCTAAAGAAGACCCAGCATCACCTGGATTTGGCATAATCCAATGTTTTTTATAATATTTTGGAAGTATCTTACCATTTGCTACACAGTTTAATGCACAACCCCCCATATAAACTAAATTATTAACATTTGGTAATAGTTGTTTTGTGTATTTTACTATACGATCTAGTATATGTTCTGTTAAAGTTTGTGTACTTGCTGCCATATCAAACTGTTCATAATCTTTACCATAATCTCCTAAACCCTTATGTAAATTAAAGTTTAATTTTAATAATTCATCAGGGTTAAAAAAATCATCTTTTAATTGGTTCCAGTGTTTATCTTTACCCCAACCAGACATTCCCATTAAAATATATTCTTCTTCGCATGGTTTAAGTCCTATATTTTGAGTTGCTGCTGAATAAAATAATCCTAATGAATGGGGGTATTTAACACTATGTATTTTTTTTAAATTCTTACCTTTACCATGCCATATAGTTAGTACATCCCATTCTCCAATACCATCTATTACTAACACTGCTGCTTCATTATAGGGCGATGTATAATAACCAGCTGCTGCGTGGCTTAAATGATGATCTATGTAATTAATTTTACGACCATTTAACCATGGATCTAAATAATTACTTGGTAAATTACTCTTATTAAATACTTCACTATATTGTCCTGCGTATAATTGTCTTGATTTTTTAATCCATGGACGTTCGTAATATGCAATTTTATCTGGTTCACCATAACTGAAAGCTTCTTTCATTATAGTATCATTTAAATACATGTCATTTTTAACACGACTGTATCGCTCAGCATGTGCCGCAAATAAAATTTTTCCATCTTCAATTACAGAAACAGCTGCATCATGGTTTAAACAATTTATTCCTAATATTCTCATACTATTTGTATATAAATGGATCTCGTTTAGTTATATTTTTCAATTTAGTTTTTAATTTACGTTTTTTAGTAAACCATTGAATTATTTTTTTTATAAAGTTCATTATTTTATTTATTATTAATGTATAAATTTTTTCTTAAGTAACCAAATATTTATTTATTAATTAGGGGGATAATAATTTCTTTAGCAAATTTTTCATGTGCATTATATGAAGGATGAAGATTATCTTGATACCATTCATGTTGATCTAAATTATATTGAGACCATTCTGTAATACCTCCATATTTTATTTTTTCATTTTCAAAGAACCACCAATTATTCCAATCAATTAAATCCCATAATTGGGGGATTCCAAAATCTGATGTAGCTCTACCATGTGAATTATTTGGATAAGCTTCACAATGATTAAATTTATCTTTAAGTAAAATATTATTTATGTTTTCATATTTATCTATTTTACTAAAAATTTCTTTACCTGAAGAATCAGTAAATAAATCCCAACCACAAAACATTTTATATTTTATGTTATGCAGTTTTAAATAATTTTGCACTGTAAATATATTTTCTAACAAGTTAAAGAAATGTAATTCGTCTGAATGTATATCTTTCCAATATGTTTTCCAAAAATTTAAATTATTAGAAAAACCCTCATTTAAAGGCATAAACCAAGAATTCCAAGATGATTTTAGGAAGTTTTGGGCGGGAGGAGACATTTCCCAATACCCATTATTAATCATAAATTTACGCTCCATTGTAGTAAGTTGTATAAGTACACAATCAATGTTTTTTCCTTCTTTTAACAATTTATCTACATATGTAATAACACCTCGTAAAATAATATCATTAGAATTGCCTTTATAACCTATGTTATGTATTTTTTCATTTTTATACTTTACTAATGACATATCTAAATAATCTGACCATGTTGTTCCAAAATTTGTAAAACTACAACCAGTTGTAATTATATGGGAGTTATATTCGTCTATAATACTCATATTTTTATTAAATTTATTATTATTTTTTCGCAAAATGCTTCTTGAGCTTCATTTGAAGGATGTCTATCGTCGTGTATATGTCCTACATTATTTCTAGTCCATATTTTTTCATCTAAATTTTTTCTCACCCATTCTGCTAAACCTCCATATTTTTTGATTGGGGGTGAATCATATTCAGTAGATGGATAAGGGCAGTCTTTATCTTTAATAATAGATAATTCGAATGAATTCCAATGTTCAGCTTCATAAAACCAAAATTTTAATGGATCTATACCATAAGTTGTTAAATCTAATTCATCATCAAAAATATTCCATCCTGTAAACATTGTATATTTAATATTATGATACGATAAAAAATCCTGAGCTTTACGTATATTTTCTAATGTGTTATTTAATGACATTTCATCAGTGTGTTCATTTTGGAAATATTCTTCCCAAATTTTATCATCACCTTGGACTATAGTTTGTGTTGATAGAAGCCACTTTTTATGTTTATCGGAATACATTGAGTGTCTATCAATACCACTCCATTGTACAATTACAAATATATCATTAACAGAAATGCCTTTTTGTAGTAATTCAGTTACTCCAGAAATTAAATTTCTATATATAGTTCCATTATCTAACGCTGATTGACTCATGTTATGTACATTAAATGAGCCATGTGTGTTAATAAAAAAAGGATATGATTTATATTGTTTTTCTGATGAATTTTGACTTTCTCCCGAGTCTAAACTTGTACTATCTGTTGATATACTACAACCTGATATGATTATATTTTTCATATATTATAAACTTTTTTAAGGAATTCTTGTTCATTAGTTGACAAATATTTAGGTTGAGCGTTTTCTGTTGAGTGATTCCAATCAAATCTTAATTCGCCACCCTTATAAAGATGTGTATAATCTAAAGGAGCTGGTTCTGTTCCTATTATTCTCCACCCATCATTAATTGATTTTTTAGACCCATTAATTTCCCAATCCCATAAGTTTTTAGATTCTTCTAAGTATTTCAAAAAATATTCTTTATTAAAAATAGAATAAACAATAGATAATTTATAAGGCACTCCTTCATGGTTTTCAAAAAGTCTAATATTTTCTTTATTTATATCCATATTATCTATAGTAGTATTAGATCTTCTAGCATTAGATAATGTAAGACTACATCTACCTATATCAGATTTTAACTTAAATGTATTTTCTAGATAATCTATAATGTCTTGATTTACTTTTGATACTAAGGGTTGATCATCTACTCCTATAATAAAATGTTTATCTTCTATATTACTAAAATAATTAAATAATTGTTGGCAATGGTCTTTAGAGCCTGTATCTTTTCCTAATGAAATAAATTTAGCAAACTTATAATCATAACTTGGATTTTTATAACCTAATACTATCACATCAGACTCAGGCCAGTATTTAGGGAAAAAATGATCAACCATTTGCATGGTTTCATTAATTAATTTATCACAAGTGCATATATAAGTTTTCATATTATTTGTTTAATTTATCTAAAATATATTCTAAACTTTCAGATATTTGACTTTCATAAGTTTCCATTGTACTTCTTGTATTAATATCTTTAACTAAATCAGTATTTGCTATAAACATATCTACTACAGAACCTATGTCTAAAACTATTTTATTAATACCTAAATCCCATAATCTAGATGCTAATACTCTAGAACTAAATCCTGTTGCTAAAATAATTACATCAACATCATCTATAACTTCTAAAAGTTGTGGATACCATTCGTCTATGTTTTTATAGCTGTTAGTACTTGGTGTTTGGATATGGTGTTCAATATTACCTAATATAGTTTCTATATTATCATGCCATAACTGATTTATCCATACTTTTTTATAACCATTTATTAGATTACAAAATTCTATAAATTTATCAGGTTTAAATATAAAATTAGATTCAAAAGTAGGATGACTATAAAAATTATTTCTTTCTATAATCTTTCCTGAAGATATTAATTCTTTTACTTTATTATGCATATTAGTACCGTGATCAGTGCTAAAAGGACTTGATAAACCTAATGAACCTGCTACCATATATCTATCGTCTTGAATATTCCAAGTTCTATATAATTCATTTTGAATTTGTTTTGTTGTATCAAATTGGTTGGCTCTTCCTATAACTTTTCCTTCTGATTCAGGATACATCATTATTAAATCACCATCTCCAAAACGTACATAATATAGTTTTTCTCCTTTTTTATAATTTTTAATTTTATCTAAAATTATATTAAAAGTTTCAAAATCGTCTTGTGTTGTAAAGTTTTCCATAATTAGTTTTCTTCAAAAATTTCTATCATTAATACATTTATATCATTAATTATTACCATAGCCCCATTTTTACATTTAAATTTTGTAAATTGACCCTGTCTAATACTATCTACTATAATACCATCGTATGTTCTTTTTACCCCACCTACAAAATGAAATATTTGAGTAACATACTTGCCTTGTTCCCTAATTGATGATTTTAAATCTATTTCTGTTGTTTTCATTTTAATTTCCAATTTTTAAGTTTTTCATATTCATATGTGTACATTTTACCACCAAAATTAAAAATATTATCATTCCAAAAATCTGATGATGAAGATGGTAATTTTAATACCTCATTAGAAGTTACAACATGAACATCTTTTCCTAACATAGGGGGTATGTATGTATGGCTTCTAAAATCGCCTTCTGTTGTAAATATACAATAAGCAGATAATAAAACCAAGCAAGCTTGTTCATTAAAATTATTACATGAATAAGATTCTACTTTAAAATTTGAAGTACTATCAAAATATCTACCTGAATTAAAATTTAAATATAATATAGGAATATCAGATTGTAAGTTATTAAAAACTTTATTATGATCTATTTTTACATTAGATTTTTCAGTATAATGGCCTCCTCTGTATCCTGTTTGACATAAAATAAAAGGTTTATTTAAATCTAAGTTTATTTTATTTTGTATTTTTTCTTTAATATTACTAAAATTAGATATAGTTCCGATGTTTATTTTAGTAAACTTATTATTATCTAAAAATTTTCCATTTGAATATATACTACCCCCACCAGGTCCCCCATGACCAAAATGAAAATTATCTAATTGAGTATAATCACAACTCCAAACCCATTTTGTTGAATTGTTATTTAAAGATGGTGTAACTAATTGTTTTACATCATCTTTTATATTATTTATTAGTTTATCATATAAAGGTCCATTTCCTATTATTGGCCAATCTTTAAAAGGTTTATCTTTTAATTTTTTCCAAACATAAGCTCTATAACAATCAGCTACAGTGTTATTATAAGAATCTAATTGGGATATATTAATATACTGATCAGCAAAATCATATATATTTTTTAAACCTTGTCTACTACATATTATTATTTTATCTTCTGGTTTTTTGTTTTCTTGAGCCCATTTTCGAATTACTCCTTGCCAATTAAATAATTCATAACCAAATTCACCTATAAATGTAAAAATATAATTCATTATATTTCTATTCCATTAAATGTTGATATAATATTATACCAATGTAAAAGTAAATTTTCTGTGGTATAAGATTTTTTAAAAACTTGTCTTGCATTCTCAGTTATTTCTTTACACTGTTTTGGGTTATTTTTTACCCATTCT
>Ga0209634_1000710_pt1 | contig 25401 bp, 27 predicted proteins | sample LinPmetageLP40_FD_184043 | JGI IMG/M metagenome (GOLD analysis project Ga0209634, IMG submission 184043) | Marine viral communities from the Pacific Ocean - LP-40 (SPAdes) (version 2) | ecosystem: Environmental > Aquatic > Marine > Oceanic | place: Pacific Ocean | collected 2010-08-26 | reverse complement strand
AATAGCGTTTTGGACCCACCTGACCCCATGCCGAACTCAGTAGTGAAACGAAACAGCGCCGATGATAGTGTAGCATTTGTTATGTGAAAGTAGGTCATTACCAGGCTCCAAATACAAGAAAGCCCGATTCGAAAGAGTCGGGCTTTTTTACGTCTGCAGGAAAGTGAAAATATTAGCCGTCAGCCGTCAGCCGTCAGCTATCAGCTGCACAGCGTTAACCTGACCATCGTATTACGAAACCCATGGGCAAAATAGCGCAACGTTAACCTCAGAGCCAATGAAACCCATTAAAAACATTAAATGTACCTTGCTATGTGTCTCTCTAGCGCTCTAGGCACTACGATATTCTACTGCGCGGTCACTACGAAGTAGCACACTCACTCCAAAAGCAAGCAAGACTCGAATGACTTGAGCCTTCTTGTGTTCGTAGGAGTTTACCAGTAATAGCTAGTGTTGTTTGATGTGCTCTAACAGGGTAAAGAGTGAGGTATTGGACAGATATACCCTACAGTATTGTTTCATTGCTGATGACATCCCGTAACTTTACTAATGTGACATAGTTTAATAGCGTTTAATTTGAGATATACAAACTAGTAACTGCTACTTTAAAGCTTAATAGGCTCTCGGTGAGCCTTTATTAAGGAATGCACAAAACATAGGGAAAACGTTTTAGCTAATAGGTGGCTTATCAGCAATTATTAAAGTAACTATGTTGCTGAAGTAAAATAGATAGGATCAAAAACGCCAACTCAAGGTTGGCGTTTTAATTATCAGGCTAAAGGTGATTATTAAACTTTAGGGCCTGCGTTTTTAATTTCGTCAGATACGTCGTATTTAGCAAAATTTTCTGTGAAATCAGATGCAAGCTTAGCCGCATACTCTGCGTATTTAGCTTTGTCTTCCCAGGTATTGATTGGGTTAAGAAGCTTGCTATCTACGCCCGGTACTGCAACTGGTACGTCTAGGTTTAGCACGTCAATGTGTTGGGTTTCTACACCGGCTAATTTTCCAGATACGATTGCATCCACAACAGCTCGTGTTGTTGGAATATCAAAACGCTTACCAATACCGTAAGGGCCACCTGTCCATCCAGTGTTAACTAGGTAAACTTTAGCGCCGAATTCACGTACACGCTTCATTAGAAGCTCTGCGTATACACCTGCAGGGCGTGGGAAGAAAGGAGCACCAAAACAGGTTGAGAATGTTGATTCAATATCGCTAGTAGAACCAATTTCTGTAGAGCCAACTTTTGCTGTGTAGCCACTTAGGAAGTGAAATGCTGCAGCTTCTTCGGTTAGAACAGATACTGGCGGTAGTACACCACTCACATCACATGTTAGGAAAACAACAGCCTTAGGCTCACCTGCGCGGTTTTCAACTTTACGTTTTTCAACGTGCTCTAGTGGGTAAGCTGCACGGCTATTTTGAGTTAGGCTGGTATCGTTGAAATCAGGAACACGGTTTTCATCAAGTACCACATTCTCTAAAATTGTACCGAATCGAATAGCGTCCCAGATAACAGGTTCGTTCTTTTGAGAAAGGTCGATACATTTAGCGTAACAACCACCTTCGATATTAAATACACTACCTGGTGCCCAGCCGTGCTCGTCATCACCGATTAAGAAGCGAGTTGGATCTGCTGATAATGTTGTTTTACCTGTACCAGATAAACCAAAGAATAATGCGGTATCTCCTGCTTCACCTACGTTAGCAGAACAGTGCATTGGTAATACACCTTTCGCTGGTAGTAGGAAGTTTTGCACAGAGAACATCGATTTTTTCATTTCACCCGCGTAGCGCATGCCAGCAAGTAACACTTTACGTTGTGCAAAGTTAATAATAACTGTGCCATCGCTATTGGTACCATCGCGCTCTGGATCACATACAAACGAAGGTACGTTCATTACTTGCCACTGAGGAAAGTCGGCTTTGTTGTATGATTGTGGTTGGATGAACATATTTTTAGCGAAGATATGGTGCCAAGCAGTTTCTGTTGTTACAACCACTGGAAGGTAGTGCTCTGGATCAGCGCCTACTTCAAGGTGAGAGATAAAGTGGTCGTTGCTTTGCACATGTGCTTCTACACGTGCCCATAAGGCGTCAAACTTATCTGCATCGAATGGGCGATTTACATTACCCCATTGGATTTCATTTTCAGTACTTGATTCTTGAACAATAAAACGATCTTTTGGAGAACGACCGGTACGACGACCAGTGTTAGCTACAAAAGCACCATTGGCGGCTAAAGTCCCTTCGCCACGGCTGATAGCGTGTTCGACAAGTTCAGCTGCAGTTAGATCGACAAAACGGGTAGCGCTTGAAGTCATGTTTATACCTAAATTGTGTGAGATTGAACGGGATAGCTCTGGGTCTTAGTAACCTTTAAGCTGCAAATATAGTAACAGATGGATTAAGGATATTCGAGCTTATAAACGCCGTAAAAGCATATAAATTAAGGGAAAAACATGAATAATTTCAATGATACCGGTGTCATGAAAAATGCTCAGCTTGTGATACCGGTGTCATTTTTTGGACATAAAAAAGCCATAAAAAATTATGGCTATTTTATAGTGTGCTTTAAAAAATCTAGATTAGTTAAATATATTTTTTATATCTTGTTCGTTAAACACATAATCTTTTAAACAGTAATGGCAGCTCATTTTAATCTCACCATTTTTTTCGACATCATCCATAAGCGCTTGTTGACCAACATTAACTAAAGCAGTCATCGTTTTTTCGCGATTACAACCACATTTAAATTGAATTGGTTGAGGGTCAAATACGCGTGGGTTATCTTCATGATAAAGGCGCGTTAAAATAGTACTGGCATCAAGCTCTAGTAGTTCTTCATCTTTAATAGTATTACTGAGTGCTTCTAAGTGAGTAAAATCTTCAATCGATTTTTGCTTATCTACAGGTAGTACTTGTAAGAATAGCCCACATGCCTTGGCGCTGCCCTCTTTAGTATCGGTTGCAAACCAAAGGCGTGTTTTTAATTGCTCAGACTGCTCAAAATAGCTTTCTATACATTCACTTAATGTATCATGCTCTAAAGGCACTATACCTTGGTAACGCTCACCTTGAGTTGGAGTAATCGTGATAACCATGTAGCCTTGGCCAATGAGCTCTTTTACCGTTGAGCCAGTTACTTCACTTTGTAATCGCGCAATGCCACGCATATTTTGTTGATCATCACCATTGATCACCGCATATTTTACGGGTCCATCACCTTGTAGTTGAACCGCAATTTCGCCTTCAAACTTTAACGTTGCTGTTAATAAACAGGTTGCAACAAGCAGCTCACCTAATAATGCTTTAACGGGCTCTGGATAATTGTGTTTCGCAATCATTTCATTGTAAGCGTTGTCTATTTGTACGAGTTCGCCACGAACATCGAGGTTGTCAAATAAATAGCGGTGAAGTAAATCTTGTTGCATGAGCGGCTATACCTAACTTGATTTCATTTTTAAAAGTTCGCGTCTTTGCTTCTTATCTGGTTTTTTATCCGGATGTGGGGCAAAGAAACTGTTATTTTTGCGTGCAATACTATTTTCTTCACGCTTAGCAATACTAGCATCAGATTCTTGATACATGGACTGTGCAATGGGGGCGCTTTGGCGCTTTTCAAGTATATTTAATACTGTGATAGTTTTTTCGTCAACGCCTTGGGCTAGCTTTATAATTGCGCCAATTTCTACAATTTTACTAGCCTTACTGCGTTGGCCATTATAATGTACTTTGCCGCCTTGTACCATTTCTCGTGCTATTGCACGCGTTTTATAAAATCGAGCCGCCCATAACCATTTGTCCAACCTCACTTTAAGTGCGTCAGCGCTTTCTGAGCTGTCATTAAGTTTAGTTTTCTTTGTCATAAAACATCCCTAGTAAATTTACTACTAGGTAAATTATCACGAAACCGTTACCGCATGTAGCTATTGCTTGATAGCTGATACGATAAATAAATCAATCTGTTTACAAAGTTTAATATTAGCGTGCTTGTTGAATGAAAAATGAAAAGGTACTATGGCTGAGTGATTTCGTTATAAATTAAAATAAGAATACTACCTATGGAACAGCACGTTCAACAATTTAAACATTTATTAAGCCGTTTACCGCACGCGAGATTAAGTGCAATGGTTATGGTTTTAGTTGTTGTTTATATTGCATTTTTATTATCAAAATTGATGTGGTTATTATGGCCGCAGCCAATAACATCGCCCCTTGTTCCTATTAGCCACTCTAGCCAAGCAATGGGCGGTAATAACCAGTCTATAGATTCGATCATTGAGCAATTTTTATTTGGTAAAGTAAATGTAACAAAAAATACCAATACTGCTTCGCAAACTAAAGTTATCAATAATGCCCCTGAAACGCGTCTTAGTATTAACTTAACCGGTATTGTTGCTGTGAGTAATGATGATAAGGCGGGAATGGCTATTATTGAGTCACAAGGTCGCCAGACGAGTTATTTAGTGGAGGATGTGGTGCAAGGTACACGTGCGAAAGTATCGCAAATACTCCCAGATCGTGTGATTTTAGATGTAAGTGGCCGCTTTGAAACCTTAATGCTTGATGGACTCGACTTTACTAAAACAGTATCAATGCCAGTACTCGCTGCACGAGATGAGTCTGAAATGGGACCTTTAGCGCCTTCAGCACAAAGCGATGAACAAATTGATGCCACTGCCAACCTTGAGGTGAAAGAAGCATTAATAGAAACTCGCGAAGAGCTTTTAGAAGAACCTGGTAAGCTATTTGATTATATACGTGTTTCTCAAGCGATGAATGATGGGGAACTTATAGGTTATCGTTTGAGTCCAGGTAAAGAGCCCGAACTATTTAAACAAATGGGATTACAAAATAACGATTTAGCCGTGGCAATTAACGGTTATCAATTAACAGATTTAAAACAGGCAATGGCAGCAATGAATGAGCTGCGAAACAGTACAGATGCAACTATCACAATAGAGCGTGATGGTGAGCAAATAGATGTACTATTTAGTCTGCAATAACTTAGCTTTGGAGTTTTAACATAATGGTTCAGGTGCTACACCTCAAAAAAATTAAAAAAGGGTTAGCTAAGTATGCAGCACTTTTTTTAGCGGCAAGTCTTTCTATGTCGGTTGCTGCTGTTGAATATGCTGCTAACTTTAAGGGCACAGATATTAATGAGTTTATTAATATTGTTGGCAAAAACCTTAATAAAACCATCATTATTGATCCTAACGTGCGTGGCAAAGTAAATGTACGTAGTTATGAATTAATGGATGAGGCGCTTTACTATCAGTTCTTTTTAAATGTTTTAGAAGTTTACGGTTATTCAGCCGTTGAAATGGACAACAACATAATAAAAATAGAAAAAAGCTCAGATGCTAAAAAATCAAACGTGCCATTAATTACTGCTGATAGCCAAGCGCTTGGCGATATGATGATTACACGGGTTGTGCGAGTTAAAAATGTAAGCGTACAAGAGTTAGGCCCTTTAGTTCGCCAATTTAGCGATCAAAAAGACGGTGGTCACGTTGCTAACTTTAACGCGGCCAACGTAATGATGCTAACTGGTCATGCAGCCTCGGTTAACCGCTTAGTAGAAATTATTCGCTCTGTTGATCAAGCGGGTGATAAGCGAGTCGATATCGTTAAGCTCAAGTTTGCAACGGCTGATGATGTTGTCTCAGTAGTTGAAAATATTTATAAAGATAGTGGCAAGGGTAGCGTACCTGAGTTTTTAATTCCTAAAGTTGTAGCTGATGGTCGTACTAATAGTGTGATTGTCAGTGGTGAAGGCCAAGCACGCACACGTGCCATTGAGCTCATTAAACGTTTAGATGGAGAGCTGGAAAGCCAAGGTAATACCAAAGTGTTTTACCTCAATTACGCAAAGGCCGAAGATTTAGTAAAAGTACTCCAAGGTGTGAGCAAATCGCTGGCAGAGGACTCAAAAGGTGGGGCAACCAAAACTCGCAGTAGTAATAAGAATGACACTAGCATTGAAGCTCATCCAGATTCTAATTCATTAGTTATTACCGCTCAGCCAGATACAATGCGTTCACTAGAGTCTGTTATTGCGCGCTTAGATATTCGCCGCGCACAAGTACTAGTGGAAGCCATTATAATTGAAGTAATGGAAGGCGATGGCGTTAACTTTGGTCTGCAATGGATTTCAGAAGAAGGCGGCATGCTGCAATTTAATAATGGTACCACTGTGCCTGTCGGTGCTTTAGCTGTAGCTGCTGAGCAAGCTCGTGACACAACAATAACTAAAACAATTATTGGAACAGAGACGGGTACTCCAACTGAATATGATGAAACTTCAGAGGGTGACTACGGCCCGCTTGCATCATTACTTGGTGGTATTAATGGTTTAGCCATGGGAGTAATTAAAAACGATTGGGGCGCAATCGTACAAGCGGTTTCAACCGATACTAATTCTAATATTCTAGCGACTCCCTCTATTACCACTATGGATAACGAAGAAGCGTCTATTTTAGTTGGCCAAGAAGTGCCAATTATTACTGGCTCGCAAACAGGTAGTAATAATACTAACCCATTCCAGACGGTTGAGCGCCAAGAAGTGGGTATAAAACTTAAAGTGACACCACAAATTAACGATGGTTCTGCAGTGCAATTAACCATTGAGCAAGAAGTTTCTAGTGTAAGTGGTGCAACGGCAGTTGATATTTCAGTCAATAAGCGCGCAATTAAAACAACCGTAATGGCAGATGATGGCGGCATGGTGGTATTAGGCGGCTTGATAGATGAAGATGTACAAGAAAGCGTGTCAAAAGTGCCATTACTAGGCGACATCCCTATTTTAGGGCACTTATTTAAGTCAACTAATACAACAAAGCGTAAGCGTAATCTTATTGTATTTATAAGACCGACCATTATTCGCGATGGCGTTAGTATGAATAAACTTAGCTTTAATAAATATAACTTTATTCGCGGTGAACAATTTAAAAAACGTGAAGATGGTATTAATTTAATGCCAATGTCAGACACACCTATTTTACCTGAGTGGAATGACGAACTGTTGTTACCACCAACGTATGAAGAGCATTTACGCAAACAAAATGCACAAGAGCGTAATGATGACTAATGCGATAGAAGATATTAATCAAGATGTTGTTCATCCAATTACTCATAGTAATGATGAACAGCTTGCTCAAGATGACTTAATTGAACTGCCTGCAAAACGTTTGCCGTTTTCTTATGCCAGACGTGTTGGCGCGTTACTCAGTAAGCATAAAGATAACCAAATTGTGTATTACCGTGGTGAGCTTGATGTTGATGTATTATTAGAAGTGCGTCGTATTGCAGGACATGGCTTTACACTTGAGCAACTAGAAGATGATAAGTTTGAGCTATTACTAGAAGCATCGTATCAACGTGATAGCTCAGAAACTCAGCAAATGATGGAAGATATTGGTAATGAGGTTGATTTATTCTCACTAGCTGATGAGCTCCCTCAAACAGAAGACTTGCTTGCCGGTGACGACGATGCACCTATTATAAAGCTGATTAATGCCATGCTCAGTGAGGCAATTAAAGAAGGCGCCTCTGATATCCACATTGAAACGTTTGAGCAAGAGCTGGTTATTCGTTTTCGGGTGGATGGCGTACTCAAAGAAGTTCTAAAGCCTAATCGTAAACTAGCCTCTTTGTTGGTATCGCGTATTAAAGTAATGGCCAAACTCGATATTGCAGAAAAACGCATACCGCAAGATGGCCGTATTAGTTTACGTATCGCTGGGCGCGCTGTAGATGTGCGTGTGTCGACTATGCCATCGAGCTTTGGTGAGCGAGTGGTACTGCGTTTGCTTGATAAAAACAATGCACGTTTAAACCTAGAAGACTTAGGTATGACAGCTCGAAACCGAGAGCTGTTTGCCGACTTAATTAGCAAGCCTCACGGTATAATTTTAGTAACAGGCCCTACAGGCTCTGGTAAAAGTACCACGCTATATGCAGGTATGAGCCAAATTAACTCGCGGGATCGCAATATTTTAACGGTTGAAGATCCAATCGAGTACGAAATCCCAGGTATTGGCCAAACACAGGTTAATACCAAGGTTGATATGACTTTTGCCCGTGGTCTGCGCGCTATTTTACGTCAAGATCCTGATGTAGTTATGGTCGGTGAAATACGAGATTTAGAAACAGCCCAAATTGGTGTACAAGCATCACTTACTGGCCACTTAGTTATGTCTACGTTACATACTAATACCGCCTCAGGCGCAATCACTCGTATGGAAGATATGGGCGTTGAGCCGTTTTTATTATCGTCTTCATTACTAGGGGTATTATCCCAGCGCTTGGTACGTACTTTATGTAATAGCTGTAAAGAAGGTCACGTTGCAGATGAGCGTGAATGTGAATTACTCGGCGTACCGTTTGACAATGCTCCGACGATTTACCGCGCGGTAGGATGTGAAGAGTGTAACTTTAATGGCTACCGAGGTCGTACTGGTATTCACGAGTTATTAGTCGTCGACGAAACCATTCGTGAAATGATCCACAGCGGTAAAGGTGAGCAAAGCGTAGAGAAATACATTCGTAAGCACAGCCCAAGCATTCGTCAAGATGGCTGCAGCCGTGTGCTTGCAGGTAAAACAACGCTTGAAGAAGTGCTGCGCGTAACGCGTGAGGAAGGCTAACTATGGCAGCGTTTGAATACCGCGCATTAGATGGCCGGGGAAAAGAAAAAAAAGGTATTTTAGAAGCCGATACAGCTAAGCAAGTTCGTCAGCTTCTGCGCGATCAAAAGCTTACACCACTTGAGGTGGTGCCTGCTGCGCAAGATGACAAACAAGTTAAAGGTCAAAAAGTACCTTTACTCGGTTCTTTATTTAAACCAACAATATCAACTGCCGATCTCGCTTTGATCACTCGTCAGCTTGCAACCTTAATTCAGTCTGCCCTTCCTGTAGAAGGGGCTGTGATGGCGGTTGCTGAGCAATGTGAAAAACCACGTTTAAAACGTATGTTAATGTCGGTGCGCTCCAAAGTAGTGGAAGGTTATACCCTGGCTGATGGGATGAGTGAGTTTCCGCATGTATTTGACGATTTATACCGCGCTATGGTGGCGGCAGGTGAAAAGTCAGGTCACTTAGATCAAGTGCTCAACAGGCTAGCTGATTATACTGAGCAGCGCCAACATATGCGCAGTCAAATTACGCAGGCTATGGTGTATCCGATTATTTTGGTGGTGTTTGCTATTGGTATTGTTTCGGTGTTATTAGGTACCGTAGTACCTAAAATATTAAAAACGTTCGAAAAAACCAAACAAGTTTTACCTTGGACTACCGAGTGGGTTATGGCGGGTAGTCATTTTGTGCAAAATTACTGGTTTATAAGTTTACTGGTGATCACCGCTACCGCGGTTGGAATCAAGTATGCGCTTAAAAAACCTAAGGTACGGTTTTGGTGGGATGCAAAAGTATTACATATGCCAGGCATAGGTAAAGTTGCTAGAGGGATTAACACAGCGCGCTTTGCTCGTACTTTAAGTATTTTATCGTCAAGTTCAGTACCGCTACTAGAAGGAATGCGTATTTCTGGTGGGGTATTAGTTAACGAAAAAATCAAACAAGCTGTGGCTGATGCCGCAGAAAGAGTAAGTGAAGGGGCAAGCCTACGTGCTTCACTGCAGCAAACTAAGTTGTTTCCACCAATGATGCTGCATATGATAGCCAGTGGTGAAAAGTCTGGTGAACTTGAGCAAATGTTAGAGCGAGCCGCTAACAATCAAGATCGCGAGTTTGAAAGTATGGTCAATGTGTCATTAAAATTATTAGAACCCGCAATGATTGCCTCTATGGCAGTCATTGTACTGTTTATAGTAATGGCAATTTTGCAGCCAATTATGGCAATGAATAAGGCTGTTGGCCTTTAATTATTTTTTTATATTAATGATTTACTTAAATCATTTTTGTTTAGTGTTTTTAGAATAACGAGGTAATAACGTGAATAAACAATCAGGTTTTTCTTTATTAGAAGTGATGGTGGTATTGGTTATCATCGGGATGATCATGTCGATTGTGGCACCTAATATTATGGGTCAGCAAGAAGAAGCGGCTATTGATAAAGCGCATTTAGATATTCAGCAGTTAGAAGATGCTATGAGTTTGTACAAGCTTAAAAATAAAAGCTACCCAAGTACAGAGCAAGGTTTAGAGGCATTAGTGACTAAAACTAGTATTGAGCCTATTCCAAAACGCTTCCCAGATGGTGGTTTTATTAGCAAATTACCAGAAGATCCGTGGGGTAAAAATTACCAACTAATTAGTCCAGGAGAGATTGGTAAGTTTGACATTTTTTCTATGGGACCCGATGGCGAACCGGCTACCGATGATGATATTGGTAACTGGGATGAAGATAAGCAGTAATGGGCATTAACTTTATCATACGCTTAAACTTAGTTAATAGGGGTTTACCATGCGGGTAAACCTTAAGCACCTAGGTGCAAAGCAATATGGTTTTAGTTTAATAGAGATTTTAGTGGTATTGGTGATCATCGCCTTTGCCACCAAAATGGTGGTATACAGCTTAGATGGCGGCGCAGAGGAAGAGCTAGATAAGCAAGCAAGTAGGCTGCATACCACCATTAATGCCGCATCGGAATTTGCCGTACTTAACCAGGTAGAGTTAGGTTTATTAGTTGATCAAAATACGCTTGAATTTTTAGTGTTTGATGGCGAAAAGTGGATCAGTTTTGAGCGGGAAGAGTTATTTAAACCAATTGAGTTTGATCAGCAATTCAAAGTAACACTTAATCTAGAAGACCTACCTTGGGCACAAGATAACTTATTAGAGCAGTCTAACTGGCGTGAGTTAATGAGTGGCGATAATGAAGATAGCTTATTAGAACTTAAAAAATTAAAAGTTCCTCAAGTACTTCTTTTATCCTCTGCTGATGTAAGTGCATTTCAGCTCATGCTTGAGTTAAAAGATCAGGCGGAGCCGGTATATTTTATTGAAGGTAAATTTGCTGCGCCAGTTGATTTTCGTCGAGAGCCCCAATAATGAAAAAATACCAAGGTTTTACCTTATTAGAAGTCTTAGTTGCGCTAAGTATTTGTGCTATGGCGGGTATTGCTGCAATGCAAGCAACTGGTGAGCATATTCATCACTTATCTAGCATTGAAGAGCAAACGTATGGCTCATGGGTAGCTGAGAATGTATTGGTAGAACAACGAACGAAAGGCGAAAAATGGCAAGGTAAAAATGGTACCCGCGGTACTGAGATGATGGCGGGGATTGAATGGTTTTGGCGCCAAGATGTTGTGCCCACTGCGGATAAGAGCTTTGTAAAGGTCACTATTAATGTGTTTACAGATGATAAGTATGAAAATTCAATTTATGAGTTAAGTACTTACCTAAATAAAGGTAAGCCATAAGTGAAGCAGCGCGGTTTTACATTATTAGAAGTGATGGTGGCACTAGGAGTGTTGGCGTTTGTTATTATGGCCACCCACCAAATACTTGATACCACCACGCGTGCCAAAGAAGCATCAGATGAAAAAATTGCTGAGCTAAATGGGTTACAAACAGCCTTCAGGCTAATGGATCAAGACTTTAGCCAAATGACTAAACGCCAAGTGCGTAATGAAGCTGGGGATTTTCAAGAGAGTTACTTACTTGCAGGGCGCTACATTTTAGAAAGCCAGCTTGATGGCATTGCCTTTGTGCGTGATGGTTGGATGAATCCCATTAATTTACTTCCTCGCTCAGAGCTGCAAGCTGTTGGTTATCGAGTAATTGATGACAACTTAGAACGAGTATATCGCATTTATGTTGATCAACTTGATAATATGGAGCCTCGTAGCCAAGTTGTCTTAGCTGACGTAGAAGAGCTTAAATTTGAGTTTTTAGATGGTAACGCAGAGTGGCAAGAAAACTGGCAAATTAAGGCGTTACCTAAAGCGGTAGCTGTAACGTTAAAGCAAATGAACGCAGAACCAATTAGGCGCGTTTTTTTAGTGCCAGGACTCGGTAAAGAGCTACCAAAACCGGTTAATGATGGTACTAACCAATCGCAACCAAATGGCCGAGGAACGCCTTGATGAATCAAAAAACATCACGCGGCGCGGCGTTAGTTATTGTGTTATTTATTGTCGCGCTGGCTGCTATTTTAGCCGTAGAAATGAGTGCGAACTTAATGTTACAGGTACAAAGAAGTACTAACTTGCAAAGTCAGCAACAGGCTAAATGGTATGCTTATGGCGCTGAAGAATTAGCTATTAAAGGCTTAATTCAAAGTAAAAAAGACGATCCAGAAAAAACCACCTTAGCGCAGCCGTGGGCAAAGCAAGGTGATGTTAAGTATCCAGTTGATAACGGCACGTTAAGCGGTCAGTTAACTGATTTACAAGCTTGTTTAAACTTAAATGCGCTTGGTGCTGAGCCTGACCCAAACAGTACTAATAAAACGAACCCTGCGCATAAAGCGTTGTTTGCCATATTAGAAAATATAGAAGACTTACCCAGTGATGAGTCTGAAGAAGGTATGGCTGATAGTGTTTTTGACTGGTTAGATAAAAATAGTATTACGTATCGCTCAGGAGCTGAAGAGGGCGAGTATTTATCGCGTCAGTTTCCGTACATGACAGCAAATAGCCTATTTGCTTCGGTATCTGAACTGCGTTTAATTAAAGGGTTTAACCCTTTAGTGATGGAAAAGGTGCTGCCTTTTGTCTGTGTGATCCCAGGTAGTACGTTACTTTCAATTAATGTTAATACAGTCACTGAAGAGCAAGCTTTATTGCTCAGTGGCCTAATAGACGAACTGAGTGTTTCGGGTGCTCAAGCGGTAATTGCAGCGCGACCTGAAAATGGCTTTGATAATATTGAAGAGTTTTTTGAGTCTGTTAAACAACAAGGCGGCAAAAATATCAAAGCAGTAGAAAAGCTTTTTAGTTTAAAAAGTGAATATTTTAAATTACAAACGCAGGCAAAATTTGTTGATTTGCGTTTTTCGATGACCACATTACTGTATGCCAGCAATGGCGAGGTAACGATACTGGCGCGAAAATTTGGAGGCGTACAGTGACAGAGATACTGTTGATCCGCACGGGTCAAACCGAGCAAGATTTACTTAACTGGTTAATATACTCACCACAAGAACAAGAAATAATAGCCAGTGGCGAGCTACAAAATGCCAATCAGTTAAGTGAACTAACTGAAAAAGCATTAACCCGAGAACTTGTGGTACTTTTACCATGTGACCAAGTGCAATTAAAAACGGTGACACTGCCAACAAAGTGGAGCCGTAAATTAGAGCAAGCATTGCCCTATATGCTCGAAGAAGATCTTGCCTGTGATATAGACGACGTTTATATCGCGCTTGGGGAGCCAACTATGGTTGATGAGCAGCATGCAATTAAGATTGCGCTAACGAACCGTGATTGGTTTGAGCACTGGTTAGAAGTATTTGAACAACATCAACTCACTCCGTATCAAATAGTACCGGATGCATTACTATTGCCAAGCGCTGAAGAGTCATGTGTTACTGCCATCGAACTTAATAAGCAGTGGCTCTTTAAACAAGGTGACTGGCACATTAGCGCGGTTGAAAGCAGTTGGCTAAAAGAGTATTTAGTAGCATTAGGCAATCCTGATATCAAGCATTACAGCCCCGCTGATCAGTTTCCAGAAGCACTTAACTTATATCCGCAAACAAGTGACTATGAGTTACCGTTAGCATTATTTGCTAAACAACTTGATAAACTTAAGTTTAATTTGCGTCAAGGACCTTACACCCTTAAAAAGAAAACTGCGTTATGGTGGGGTTACTGGAAAAGTGCTGCCATTATTAGTGTGGTTGCCTTGGTATCAAGTGTGACTATTAAAGCGGTTGAATTGCATCAGCTTAATTCGCAGCTAGAAGTAGCTAAATCGCAAGTAGTAGAGCGATATCAAAAAGCCTTTCCTGGCACGCGGGTGCGACCTCATTTAATTAAAAATCAAATACAGGGTGCATTGAATAAAGTACAAGGTGTTAGCGATGCTGGCTTTTTAGATTTAACCAGTAAATTGGTTAGCGTGTTTTCGCAAGTGAATGAGTTTACGCCACAAACATTACGCTTTGACAAACGCCGTAATGAATTGCGCATTCGAGCGCGTGGTAAAGACTTTCAAACTTTTGGTAAGGTTAAAGCCATTCTCGAGCAGCAAGGGGTTACTGTTGAGCAGGGCTCGTTAAATAATGATGGCGATTTTATCGTCGGCGAAATCAGACTGCGAGGTGCACAATGAAGCAGCAGTTCATGCAATATTGGCGTTCATTAAAAGAGCAAGAGCAACAACTAATTATGGTTGCAGGCGGTGTATTTATCATTTTTGTTTTGGTGATGGGGGTTTTTAGGCCTTTAAATACTGCGATAGAGCGGGCACAGCAATCACAAATAAAACAGCAAGAATTGTTAGCCTGGGTAGACGAGAGTATTGTTAAGCTCAAAGCCGCGGGTAAAACGCAAGCTGTGAGTAATCAAAATCTCAGCCAAATAGTTAATAATACGCGCGGCCGTTACAGCATTAATATTAGTAAAATGCAGCCTAATGATAACTCACTTCGTTTAACGCTCGACTCAGTAGAGTTTAATCTATTAATCCAATGGATTGACGAGCTCGTTAATCAGCATGGTTTAAGCGTAGAAAATCTAGATTTAAGCCAAGATGATAAATCCGGTTATGTACGCGTAAGCCGTTTAGTATTAGAGAAGTAGTTAATGAAAAAAATAATAATATTATCCATCGTTTTTTTAATGAGCTTTATTGTTTTTAGCGTTATTAAATTACCGGCTGCGGTTGCTGTAAATTTAGCTAAACCGTATTTTCCACCGCAGCTAGAAATAGGACAAACTGCTGGCACGTTGTGGCAGGGACAAGTTATGCAGCTGCGCTTTGAAGGTGAGCAATTAAATAATGTACGCTGGGATATATCTGGCTGGGCGTTATTTAAAGCTCAAGTAAATACTAACTTACGCTTTGGTAATCCTCGCGAACGCAGTGACATATCGGGCTATGCAGATATTAGTTATTCACTAGCAAATGATGAACTTAAAATAACTGATACCGTAGTGCGTTCAACGGTTGAGCGAGCAATGCAGCGAATTGATTTACCGTTACCAGTTACTGCTAAAGGACGTGTAATCTTAGAGCTTGATGAATACGTTTCTGGAGCGCCATATTGCCAATCACTACAAGGTGAAATAGTCAGTCCTGATATTGACGTACAAGGTTTAACTGGTTGGTTCAATATTGGTGATCTTAGTGGCAAATTAAGTTGTAAGTCGGGCGATGTTGCTATACTCATCGAGCCAGACAATAGATTAGGGCTAGAAGCAGATGCTACACTAAAGGCTAATTTTGACTTTAAAGTTGCGGGATATGTTAAACCTGATCTAACTTTACCCAAAGAAGTTCATGACGCGGTGAAGTTTTTAGGCAGACCAGATAACCAAGGTCGTTACCCACTTAAATTTTAATATTTTATATAAAGAGTTTTAATGCAAATACCTCAGTTTACTGAGCAGCATGCTAAGCTGCTCAGCGAGTTTTTAAATACCCAATCAGGCGCAATGAGCCTTACCCAAAGCCAAGGTTATTTATTTGGCGTTATATGTTCACCTGAGCCATTAGAAGTTCACCAATGGTTAGAAAATATTCTCCCTGATACAGCAAACGACCTTGATGAAGACATGTTATTTTTGTTTATGGCATTACATCATCAAGTGAGTGAGCAAGTATTTGAGCTGGGTTATAAGTTACCCGCTGAGTTTGAATATGACTTTTGCCAGCACTGGTCTGCGGGTTTTTTAACCGCAAGCCAAGCGTATACCCATAAGTTATTAGCAAGTGAGCAACTAGACATTCAATACAAGCAAGCGCTTGAAAGCGCACAGGCTACGCTCAGTTTTTTTGCACTCGATAAACCAATCATTAAGCAAATTGCACAGCAAAATAATATTGATGAATTACACTTATGTGAGCAGCAGTACGAGTTAATGGGCGACTTTGCATTAGGTTTTGCTGAACTTATCGAAATTGTAGCGCTTAACAGTGGCTTGTATACTGATGAAGGGTGGGAGGAGTAAGTTTTCTAGCGCTTAAACGTTGTTCTTAACACCTAACCGCCAATTTCTAATTCAATATCAGTGCAACCTTGTTTGCACTGTATTACTCCTTTACCGGGTTCGCTGGTGGCTAAGTTAAGGGTTAATACGCCATTACAATGTTCGCATTTTAACGTTTTACCCTGTGCCAATTGCTTAAGCATGGTGCGATGTTTATGAAATGAGTTACTTGCTTTTTTATTTAATCCAGAAAAATCCATTACTTTACTCTCGCTTGCGCTAATGACTCTTTGATAATACGACATACAGTAAGTAATCGTTCTTCGTAAAAATAGAGGTTTAGATCACCTTGGCGACAATAGCGTAGTTCAAATAACTTGACTGATTCATCCGTAGTAAATGTTTTAGCAACATAGTCTTGCTCAGAACGAGAAAGTGCTAACTGTTGATTCACTTTATTTCTCGTCATGGTTGCTACAGGAAAGCGATCTACTTTAGTTGAGCTGCTTAACAAACCGATACCATCACCGAGCAACCGTTCGCGCGGCTCTTTTACCAAAGGATGATCAACGGTAAAAAATGCTAGGATCACAACCACTAGTATAAAAAATTTCTTCATAAATATACAAACCTTGATCCAAACAACACTTTAGTAGCCGGCAAGTGTAATAAAATACACCTTAAAAGCAAGTCACAAATTGAATAAATTATTAGCAATCTAGTCAGTAATTTTAGCTAATATGCGTATAATAAGAGGCAGTAGTTAGATATTTCTGAAATATCTGAAAGTACACAAGTGCGACTTAAAGCGTATTATGTTTAGCATGCAAGTTGTTACACTTAGGCGAAAAGTACAAAAAGATTGCTGAATTTTTATTTCCTAGCGGCGTTGAGGAACTTCAATGGATAAGCAAATTAAAGTAAAAAACATACCAACAGAGGTTAAGATCCAAAAACCTGATCTGAGCCGTCAAGAAGATAGATTTAACCCCCGCAATCGCATTTATGTACGTGCGGTTACAGGGCTTCATCAATTACTAAGACAACGTATCGGCTTTTTAGGCATGCTAGCGTTTATGTTATTGCCTTGGATCAACTTTAATGGTCAGCAAGCTGTGTTGTTTGAGCTAATGGAGCAAAAGTTTAATATTTTTGGTTTAACCCTGTGGCCACAAGACTTCACTATTCTTGCATTTATTTTTATGCTTGCGGCGTTTGCTCTATTTTTAGTGACTACTTTTTATGGCCGAGTATGGTGTGGCTATACCTGTCCGCAAACAGTATGGACCTTCATTTTTATTTGGTTTGAAGAAAAATTTGAGGGCAGTGCTAATCAACGTAAAAAGTTAGATCAGCGGCCAATGGATTTTGATAAATTCTGGCGAAAAACCGCAAAGCACACTAGTTGGGTGCTATTTTCTCTATATACAGCGTTAACCTTTGTTGGTTACTTTACGCCTATTCGCGAACTACTCCCAGAATTTGTTACATTTAATGTGGGCGGTTATGCCTTAGTTAGTATTATTGTATTTACTATTTGTACTTATGGTAATGCGGGTTGGATGCGCGAAATTATGTGTTTACATATATGCCCATACTCACGCTTTCAGTCAGCAATGTTTGATAAAGACACCTTTACTGTAAGCTACGATGAAGCGCGTGGTGAAAACCGCGGGCCACGTTCGCGTAAACAAGACCCAAAAGAGCTGGGGTTAGGTGATTGTATTGACTGTAACTTGTGTGTGCAGGTTTGCCCAACTGGGATTGATATTCGTAATGGTCTGCAATACGAGTGTATAAACTGTGGTGCGTGTATTGACGCCTGTGACGGCGTAATGGACAAAATGAATTATCCTCGAGGGCTTATCTCTTATACCACTGAGCGTAACTTGAAAACCCCAGAGAATAAAACTCATCCGCTGCGTCCTAAGCTGATTGGTTACAGTATTATTTTAGTCTTACTTACCGGTGCGTTGGTAGCCAATATAGCTATGCGTAAACCTATGGACTTTGATATTATCCGTGATCGCAATCAGTTGTATCGTGTCGATTTTAATGGCTTAGTTGAAAACACCTACACCTTAAAAGTGATTAATAAGGCACAGTACGAGCAAACATTCTCTATTGATGTTAAAGGGTTAGATAACTATAAATACATAGGTGATACCACCTTTACGGTGAACGCTGGTGAATCGCATAATGTGCCGTTATCATTAGTAATGGACCCTTATGATTTAAAAGCGCCAATGACCGAGTTTAACTTTGTACTGTCGCCAATAAACGAACCCGATAACCAAATATCGCAGCAAAGTAACTTTTTTAAAGCGCGATAAAGAGTCTGTATTAAAAGACGAACACTGATATTAACAAAAAAGCGGGATATTCCCGCTTTTCTTTTATATAAGAAGTATATGAGTAAATTTAGCTTTATTGACTTAACCCCAGATCTTATTTTGGATGCCATCGAAAGCGTTGATATTTACGCTGAGTCAGGGTTGCTAGCGCTAAATAGCTACGAAAATCGAGTGTATCAATTTGTAGCTGAGGGTGGAAAACGTTACGTTGTTAAGTTTTATCGGCCTGAGCGCTGGAGCAAAGCACAAATTCAAGAGGAACATGATTTTGCTTTTGAACTGGCAGCCGCAGAAGTACCGGTGGTTGCGCCAATAAAGCATAATGGGCAAAGTTTATTTGAACACCAAGGGTATTTATTTACTTTATTCCCAAGTGTAGGCGGGCGTTTATTTGAAGTCGATAATTTAGATCAGCTTGACGTACTAGGGCGTTTAATTGGTCGCATGCACCAAGTAGCGAAAACGCAGCCCTTTACCCAAAGACCAACTGTTAGCTGCGATGAATACCTGCATACAGCTAAAGTTCATTTACAAAAAAGTAATTTAGTCCCTATGGGACTAGAAACTTCCTTTTACACTATTTTAGATTTAGTTATTGCCCAAGCGCAGCTGCAATATAAAAATGTAGACAGTATTCGCTTACACGGAGACTGCCATGCTGGTAATATTTTATGGGCTGGGGATGCGCTGATGTTTGTTGATTTAGACGATAGCCGCCAAGGACCTGCAATTCAAGATTTATGGATGATGCTCAGTGGCGATCGACAAACACAGCTGTTACAGTTAGACACTTTAGTGAATGCGTATGAAGAGTTTTGTGATTTTGATCACTCACAACTGAAGCTGATCGAACCGCTTCGCGCCATGCGTATGATTCATTACATGGGTTGGGTTGCAAAACGTTGGAGCGATCCAGCTTTTGTACGGAACTTTTCATGGTTTGCAGATGACAAATACTGGGAGCAACAAATTTTAGCGCTTAAAGAACAGCTTGCAGCTTTGCAAGAAGCCCCGTTAAAATTATTGCCATAATATTTTTATTTAAAAAAGAAGTATAACGAGATATTCATGCTTAAAAAATTAAAACTAAGTTTACTGATCCTATGTTTACCTTTCGCAGCACTAGCTGCCAACTTTGAAGCAGGTAATCAATATACTGTGATTGACGTTGAAAAGAGTAAAACGCCAAACGTAACCGAATTCTTCTCTTTCTATTGCCCGCACTGTTTTAAGTTTGAGCCGGTAGCAAAAGGGATTGCAGAAAACTTACCTGAAGGGGCTGAGTTTGTAAAAAATCATGTTAACTTTTTAGGGGGCGTTTCACCACAAGCACAAAGTAACCTGAGCTTTGCTTACTTAATTGCAAAAAAACATGGTCAAGCCGAAGCAGTAACAGCGCAAATTTTTAAAAGCATCCATATTCAGCGTGCACCATTAACAGAAATTAAAGACGTTAAGAAGTTATTAGAGCTTAACGCAATTGATAACAGCACATTTGATAATGATATTGCTAGTTTGCCTATCATAGCAGCTGAACGTGCCATGCAAGATAAGCAGAATAAATATTCTGAGCTTGGCGCATTAACTGGCGTACCTACATTTATCGTAAATGACAAATATAAAATCAATATTAATACAATCAAGAGCCAACAAGAACTTGATGAGTTAATTAGCTTTTTACTAAAACTATAATTTTTGGAGCACCATAATAATGATCAAATTAGTTAAAGCAGGGTTGCTTGCTGTATTACTCCCTTTAGCTGCAACCAGTTTTGCTGCCACTTACGAAGAGGGCGTACATTATGATGTCGTCTCTGATCGTGCAACCAGAAAGCCAGAAGTAAAAGAGTTTTTCTCTTTTTACTGCCCTGCATGTAATAACATGGAGCCACTGCTTGCTGAGATCAAACCTAAGCTAGACAAAAACGTAAAGTTTAAGAAAAGCCATGTGGATTTCGTGGGCGTTCGTGACCCAGAACATCAAACCATGATCAGCCAAGCACTAGCTACTGCTGAAGTACTACCGCAAAAAGATAAAATTATTTCAGCGATGTTTGACCACATTCACGCAAAGCGTGCTCGTTTTAATGAGCTTGCAGATGTAAAAGATGTATTTTTAGCGCAAGGTGTAGATGGCGACAAATTTGATAAATTATTTGAAAGCTTCTCGGTACGTACACTGAGCTCTAAAATGAAGCGCGACCAAGATTACTTTAAAGGAAAAGGGGCACTGCGTGGCGTTCCAACATTTATTGTTAATGGTAAATATAAGCTTAACTTAGGCGGCGAGTCAGGTATTTCATCGCCAGAAGATGTAAGCGCACTTATTAACTACTTAGCAAATAAATAAGTAGTTTAGTGAAATAAAAAAGCTCCGAAAGGAGCTTTTTTATTTGAAGAAGAAAATTCATTATGGAAAAAATTTTAATCTCAAGTTGTTTGTTAGGTTTGCCAGTTCGTTATGATGGTAAAGGCCAAACAATATTGCACCCTCAACTTAATTTGTGGCAAAAGCAAAATAGATTAATCGTATTTTGTCCTGAGATTGCTGGTGGTTTACTCGTGCCTAGAGCGCCCGCTGAGATAAAGCAAAATCGAGTTATTACAAATACTGCCGAGGATGTAACAAGTGCATTTGAAGCTGGCGCTAATAAAGCATTAGCCCTTTGTAATAAGCATAATATTCGCTTTGCTTTACTAAAAGAGTCTAGTCCTTCGTGTGGCCGTAATACAATTTATGATGGAAGCCATAGTGGGGTGAAAGTAAAAGGCATGGGGCTGACCGCTAAGTTATTGGTAAAGCATCAAGTTAAAGTATTTAGTGAAGAGCAAATACCAGCACTTATCAAGGCGCTGGCATTATAGTATTGGATTTTATTTTTTCTGTAAAAATACACCAGATTCAATATGGTGTGTGTATGGGAATTGATCAAATATTGCAAAGCGCTTAACCTCATGGGTTTGGCATAAGTGATCAAGATCACGCTCCAACGTATCTGGGTTGCATGATATATAAATAATATTCTCATAGTTAGCCACTAAATCACACGTTAGGGTATCCATGCCAGCACGAGGTGGGTCGACTAGAATGGTTTGGCAGTTGTAACTACGAAGGTCAATACCATCTAAGCGAGAGAAAGTACGCTCGCCTTTCATTGCCTGAGTAAACTCTTCGCTCGACATGCGAATAATATCTAAGTTAGTTACTTTGTTTTGAGCAATATTATATTGCGCTGAATGCACAGACGATTTTGATATTTCTGTTGCCAGCACTTTATTAAATGAGCCCGCAAGTGCAATTGAAAAGTTTCCGTTACCACAATACAGCTCTAGTAAATCATTGTTTAGTGGTTTACATAGCTCTTGTGCCCACTCTAACATTTTAATATTCACCTTCGCATTAGGCTGAGTAAAGCTATTTTCTACCTGTTGATATATTAGCTCTTGGCCATTTACCATTAAACGCTCAGTAACAAAGTCATCGCCTAATTTTTCTTTTTGCTTACGTGCACGGCCAATAAAGTCAATTTTGTACTGGCTACTTAGCTTTTCTTTTAAGGCATTAATCTCAGTTAACCAGTTTTCATCAAGTGGCTTGTGATAAAGCAAGCTCACTAAAATTTCACCGCTGAGGGTCGATAAATAATCTATTTGGAATAATTTACGACGCAGTACTTCGCAGTCTTTTAAGTTATCAATCATTACCTGCATAACTTCACCTACTAAAGGAGCTGCAGGGTCAAAGGTATCAACACGTATTTTATCTTTCGTTTGTTGATCAAACATAATATGAAACAGATCGTCGCCATCGTGCCATACTCTAAATTCTGCACGTTGACGGTAGTTAATAGGCTCAGAGCTAAATACTTCTAACTGTTTTACACCGAAACGTTGAAACTGCTCTGTAATACGTTGCTCTTTTTCATTTAATTGTGCATCGTACTGCGTGGTATCTATATTTATAACTGCCATTAACGGTATAACCTTATCGTTGAGATCTGTTTATCGGCGCTATTGTAGGGAGCGAAGCGTATTTGTCTAGTTTTGATCAAATATAGTGAGCTTTTTTTAAGCATTTTACTACAGTATAGGCTTACTTGGCCGATATAAGAGTAAGTCTAAATAGGAGTCTTCTCATGAAAATAGGTAACTTTAGTTTTGTTCCAAACAGCAATGCCAATAAATACAATACTAAGCAAGCAATGCCACAGCCTAAAATAGACTCCCCACCAACTAGCTATCAGCAACGCGGAAAAGAATTGGCTGCTGCCGTATTGGGTGACAAAATGGCAAAAGAATTAGGCTTGCCGGTTGCTGAAGCGAAAAAAGACAAACCATTGTTTGATTTTAATGAAGTAGTCAAAAATGTTTTAGACTTTGTCACAAGTTCAGTAAAAAAAGCCAAAGCCAATGGTGCCGATGATGACAAGCTACAAGATATACTTAACCAGGCACGTAAAGGCGTGCAAACAGGTGTTGATGAAGCTGTCGATGAATTAAAAGGTATGGGCGTATTTAATCAAGAGCTTGAAGAGGGTATTGATAAATCAAAAGAGGGCATCTTTAATGGCCTTGATAAATTTGAGCAGAACTTATTTAATCCTCAGCCAGCAAGCGTAACGGTTAGTCAATCGCAATATGTGAACCTTAGTAACAGCGCTGATTATACTTTTACCACCGCAGAAGGTGATGAGGTGAGTATTAGTTTTGCAGACGCTTACCAATCCCAGTCATCTAGTCGCTATCAGCAAACTGAAAGCTCACAAGCATTTAGTACGCAATTTTCTGAGTCTCGTGAGTTGTCATTTTCTATGTCAGTAAATGGAGAGCTTAATGAAGACGAACAGCAAGCTATAAATGATTTAATGGCAGAGTTACAAGATGTAAGTAAAACCTTTTTCAGTGGTGACTTAGATAAAGCATTTGAACAAGCCCAAGAACTCAGCTTAGGAAATGAACAGCTGGTGGCATTTTCAATGGACTTACGTCAAAGCAAAACTGTGGCAGCTATTAAAGAGTATGAACAAATTAAGCCAACATCAGAAAAGGCCATTGCCGAAACCGTCGCGCCTTTTAATGATGATCTAAAATCGGCTTACTCTAAAGCGCAAGCACTAGGATTAGAAAGCCAGCTATCAGGTATCATTCAATGGCTAAATCAAGATCAACAAGAAATAGATAAACTGGTTGATTACACTAACACCATGTTTGAAAACTTAGATAAATTAAACACAGCTACTGCAAAACTAGACGCTGAGTAAAACTACTTTCTTTTATAAAAGCCTCATGGCAAACTGCCGTTCTAAGTAAAGAGTAGGAATGGTAGTTTGTCAGCGCACATCATGGTATTTGATTCAGGTATAGGTGGAACCACAGTACTTGAGCATATTCAGCAAAGCATTCCTCACGCTCAATATAGTTACTTCATGGATAATGCATTATTGCCTTATGGTGCACAGTCGCAGCAGACTATAATTAGTCGCTTATGTGGACTAATCCAATTTATCAAAAATGAGTCGCTCAATGTCGACTTAATTGTTATAGCCTGCAATACCGCCTCAACATCTGCATTAAGTGCGGTACGTCAAATAACAGATATTCCAATTGTAGGGGTTGTACCTGCGATTAAGCCCGCAGCACAAATAACACAATCAAAGCATATTGGATTATTGGCAACCCCTGCTACAGTAGCAAGTTCATATACGGATACACTGATTAAAGAGCATGCCTCACTTATAACTACAAGCTTATATAGTAGTGTTGAATTGGTCACCCTGGCAGAAACATTCTTTTTTACCCAATACTTAGATATAGAAAAGCTGCACGCTGAGTTAAACCGATTAAATATTAATAAAGATATCGATGTGCTGGTATTAGGCTGTACTCACTTTCCTATTCTTGCTAAACCAATTAGTGATTACTTTAAAGCACATATAGAGTTGTTAGATTCTGGTGCGGCTATTGCTAAGCGAGTTAGATCTTTACTAAATTTAAGCGATAATCAAGCAGGCATAAAAAAGCCGCTGCGGTATTATGCAACGGCTGATATATGTAGTGATAAACTAGCCGTTAAGCAAGTTACACTGTTTGATCCGACTCTGAACGATAAGAGTTAGAATCATCTTCTTGTTTTTGTTTTGCTTCACGTACTTTTAAAGTACGTTGTTGGAACTCACTATCATTTAACTTAGCAATTGCGTTATCCGCATCAGCTTGAGCCATTTCAACAAAACCAAAGCCGCGACGTTTGCCAGTATTCTTATCTTTCAATAAACGAACATTAAATACCTTGCCTTGCTCTTCGAACAAAGCACGTACAACGCCTTCATTTGCGCGATAAGGAAGATTGCCAACATAAAGTGTTTTTGTTTTTACTTCGGCTTCTTCTGCACTTACTGATGACATTGCAGCAATGACAAGTCCACCAATTAATAAACCAGCACCAAATAGTAGTGCAGGGTCTAATGCTAGGCTTGCAAGTGCAAACTTAACGATAACAAAACCAACAACAGCAAGAATAACTGCAAAGATAAAAGATTTTTGATCGGGTAATTTCATTTTGATCTACCAATAAACAGGAAATAAACATTAATTTAACATTGTGAACTTGCTATCTTAACGTCTTAATTGAACATAGCAATGAAATTTATAGTAAATAGTTAATAAGAGTGCAAAAAACGACCTAAAGTAAGCTCTTTCCATACCATTTCAATAGTATTTGCTTGAAAGTTGAGCAAACAGTAAAAAGATCTAAAAAAAAGGTTGATCTGTTTTCGGATCTCCCTATAATGCGACCCCACTGAGACGGGGAACGCCAACGCATAGCGAGGCACGAACTGCTCAAAGAGTTAAATAAAACTTGAGTTTAAATCATCGTAAGAAAGTTTAAAATTAAGTGTTGACTCGAAAAATAAAGGATGTATTATACGCATCCCTAGCGACAACGTCGCAACGTTCTTTAACAATATAAA
>Ga0209634_1000706_pt1 | contig 25506 bp, 29 predicted proteins | sample LinPmetageLP40_FD_184043 | JGI IMG/M metagenome (GOLD analysis project Ga0209634, IMG submission 184043) | Marine viral communities from the Pacific Ocean - LP-40 (SPAdes) (version 2) | ecosystem: Environmental > Aquatic > Marine > Oceanic | place: Pacific Ocean | collected 2010-08-26 | reverse complement strand
GGGTCAGCCGATCTGGGCACAGGTTGTCATGGGTGTCGTGACAGGAAGTATGGGCGGTCTGTTGCGTGATGTAGTTTGCAATGAAGTACCGCTGGTCCTGAAACAGGGCGAACTCTATGTCACTGCGGCCCTGGCAGGGGGCGGGGCTGCCGTAGTGACGCGGGAGGGCGGCGGCGCGGGGCTACTGCCGCTGGCGGCCTGCATCGCGGTGACATTCCTGCTGAGGGCCGGAGCAATCCGTTATGGGTGGAGTTTGCCATCGTTCCGCCCGCGTCCGCCGCGAACATGATACCAGGCTGAAAACGTCCTGGCGAATGACTTTGCGACGACCTACCTGGCGGCGACTGCAGCCGGCTCGGCTTCGCGGGTTTCTCGCGGTGGGCGTCCAATGACGTCTCGCAGATCTTCCAATTCGATGAAATTATCGGCCTGACGGCGAAGATCATCTGCAATCATCGGAGGCTGGCTTCGCATGGTAGAGCAGACCGATACACGGACGCCCTTGCGCTGCAGCGCTTCGACCAGGGGTCGGAAATCGCCATCCCCCGAGAACAAAACAATGTGATCGACGTGGTCCGCGGCCTCCAGCGCATCGACGGCCAGTTCGATGTCCATGTTGCCCTTGATCTTGCGCCGGCCTTGACTGTCAGTGAATTCCTTGGCGGGCTTCGTGATCATATTGAAGCCGTTGTATTGCAGCCAGTCGACCAACGGGCGGATCGGCGAGTATTCGTCGTTCTCAAGCAGGGCCGTATAATAACAGGCGCGTAACAGCTTGCCACGTCGAACGAATTCCTGCCGTAGCAGCTTGTAGTCTATGTCGAATGAAAGCGCCTTCGCAGCGGCATACAAATTCGAGCCATCGATGAAGAGCGCCAATCGCTCGTCCCGGTAAAACATTTCAGATCCTCATAGAGAACGTCCGGACCCGATCAACGATGAGTGAAATCGTCAGGTACAGCTTCTCTCTGTAATTTCTTACATATAGTGGTTGTCAGATGCAGCAACAATGTTTGGTCATCCGGTGACATTATGTCTAATCGCGCTCGGTGCCAATTCCGGCGTCAGTTTCGCCGCAAACGCGCGGGGTCTTGCCAAGGCGGCCCGACAATTGCCCGGCCGAATAGGCGCGATTTCGCGGATTTACCGGACGCCTGCATGGCCACCGGGGGCGGGTCCGGATTTCGCAAATGCCGTTGCCTTGCTGCACTGCACGATGGCGCCGAGTATCCTGTTGGACCGGTTGCATGGCATCGAGGCGCGCCATGGGCGGGTGCGCGAGCGTCGTTGGGGTGCGCGGACGCTGGACCTCGATCTTCTTGACTGGAACGGCACGATGCGCCCGGATGTGACGACCGTGCGACATTGGATGACGTTGCCCCCAGCCGATCAGGTCAGCATAGCGCCGGACCAATTGATCCTGCCACACCCGCGCCTTCAGGACCGGGCTTTCGTGCTGATCCCGCTGTGCGACGTGGCTCCGGACTGGCGGCATCCGCTGACCGGACGGACGGCGCGGGCAATGCTGATGGCCCTGTCGGGGACCGAGCGTGGACAAATCACCGCGATTGGACCCGTGAACGGGGTTGTCAATATAAAACGTCGGTAATAGATACGCCTTTCCGACCCCCTGACAGAGGTGCGCCCATGGCCCGCGTGACAGTCGAAGATTGCGTCGACAAGGTTCCCAATCGGTTTGAACTGGTGATGTTGGCCGCCCATCGGGCGCGCGAAATCGCCACCGGCAGCCCGGTGACCGTAGATCGGGACAACGACAAGAACCCCGTTGTCGCCCTGCGCGAGATCGCGGAGGAAACGCAGCGGGCTGATGACCTGCGTGAGCGCCTGATCGAATCGAACCAGACGCAGATCGAAGTTGACGAGCCGGAAGAGGACTCGATGGCCCTGCTTATGGGTGTCGAAAAGGACATGCCTGCCCAGGACGATATGTCCGAGGAAAAACTGCTGCGCGCGCTGATGGAGGCGCAAGGCCAGCCCTGATACAAGCGGAGGCCTGCGCGAGATGATCGAGGTCGAAGACCTGATCGCGCTGGTGCGCGCCTATAATCCCCGAACGAACGCCGATCTGATCCGCGAAGCCTATGCCTATGGGCGGGACATGCATGCAGGTCAGGTGCGTCGATCCGGCGAGCCGTATTTCACCCATCCTGTCGAAGTGGCCAGCTTGCTGACGGAACAGCGGCTGGACGACGCGACAATTATTACCGCGCTTTTGCACGACACGATCGAGGACACGCGGTCCACATATGCCGAGGTCGAGGCGCGCTTCGGCCTCGAAATCGCCGAGATGGTCGACGGCGTTACCAAGCTGACGAACCTTGAACTCAGCTCTTCCGAGACCAAGCAGGCCGAGAATTTCCGCAAGCTGTTCATGGCGATGTCCAAGGACCTGCGGGTTATCCTGGTCAAGCTGACGGACCGGCTGCACAACATGCGCACCATCCGTCACATGGCGCATCACAAGCAGGCCCAGAAGGCGCATGAGACGATGGAAATCTATGCGCCGCTGGCTGGACGCATGGGCATGCAATGGATGCGAGAGGAGTTGGAGGACCTGTGTTTCGCGGTCATCAACCCCGAGGCACGTAATTCCATCCTGCGCCGTTTCGTGACCCTGCAGCGCGAAGCAGGCAACGTCATACGTCGCATCACCGACGATATCGAAACCGAACTGGCCCGCGCCGAGATCACCGCAACCGTCATGGGACGCGCGAAGCGCCCGTTCAGCATCTGGCGCAAGATGGAGGAAAAGGAGATCGGGTTCTCCCGTCTCTCCGACATCTATGGGTTCCGCATCATCGTCGGGTCAGAAGCGGATTGTTATCGTGCGCTCGGTGTGATCCACCAACGCTGGCGGTCCGTGCCGGGCCGTTTCAAGGACTATATCAGTCAGCCCAAGTCCAACGGCTATCGCTCGATCCATACGACGGTGTCGGGGCGCGACGGCAAGCGGGTCGAAGTGCAGATCCGCACTCGGGAAATGCACGAGGTCGCCGAACGCGGCGTGGCGGCGCACTGGTCGTATCGCGACGGTGTGCGGGCCGAGAATCCGTTCGCCGTCGATCCGGCGGAGTGGCTGAAGACGATGACCGAGCGGTTTGAGGAAGCCAGCGACCACGCCGAATTCATGGAAGCGGTGAAGCTGGAAATGTATACCGATCAGGTGTTCTGCTTCACACCCAAGGGTGATGTCATCAAGCTGCCCAAGGGGGCCACGCCGATCGACTTCGCCTATGCGATCCACACCCGCATCGGTCATCGCACCGTGGCGGCGCGGGTCGACGGAATGCGGGTGCCGCTCTGGACCCGTTTGCGCAACGGACAGTCGGTCGAAATCGTTACAGCCGAAGCGCAGTCACCGCAGGCCACCTGGATCGATATCGCAACCACCGGACGCGCGAAATCCGCGATCCGCCGCGCGCTCAAGGCCGAGCGACGGGGGGGGCATGTGCGGCTGGGGCGGGAACTGGCGCGTGCCTCCTTTGCGCAGGTCGGCAAGCGCTCGACCGATAAGGCGCTTGAGACCGCGGCCAAGGCGCTCGGGTTCGATGACGATGAAGATCTGCTGGCCGCCATCGGCGCGTCAGAGGTCAGCGCGAGAACCGTTGTCGCGACACTTTATCCCGAGATATCGCAAGCCCCTCCCGCGCCGGATGTTTCGCCCGAACGCGCTATTATCGGCCTCGACCCAAAGGCCCATTACGACCGCGCGACCTGTTGCCAGCCGGTACCGGGAGAGCGGATCGTGGGCATCACCAACAAGGGGCATGGTGTCACGATCCACGCCATCGACTGCCCGCGCATGGCCGAATTCGAGGATCAGACAGACCGCTGGGTCGATTTGGGCTGGTCGCCGGGGCATCACGCCCCGCGCAACGCGGTCACTCTGGAAATGACAATAAGCAACGCGCCAGGGGTGCTGGGCCGGATTTGCCTTCTGATTGCGGAACAGAATGCTAATATCTCGGATCTGCGCTTTGTAGATCGCAAGCCGGACTTCTTCCGGCTGCTGATTGATGTCGACGTGCGTGACCGCGAGCACCTGCACAGCCTTGTCATGGCGATCGATACCGACAACGATGTGGCGCAGGTCCGCCGTCATCGCGAACGCCTGACACACCCGGGGCCGCCCCCGTCCATACCCGCCTGAGGACCGATCTTGTTCAAACGCCGCGACCGATTGCCCCTTTGGCAAAGCATCTGGCAGGCGGTCTGGCCGCGGGGCGGATGGGGTCGTGCCGCGATCTACGTCAAGCACCGGTTGCGGCGTTTGCCCGACACACCGCGCAAGATCAGCCGTGGCATCATGGTCGGCGTTTTCACGACGTTCACGCCGTTTTACGGGTTGCACTTCTTCGTCGCGGCGAGCCTTGCCATCGCAGTGCGCGGCAACGTCATGGCTGCACTGCTGGGGACATTTTTCGGCAATCCGCTGACCTATGTGCCGATTGCAGTCGTGTCGCTCAACCTCGGGCATTTCATGCTGGGGACCGAAGTGCGCGGTGCCGTCGATGAAAATATCTTCGGCAAGTTCTTTGGCGCGGGTGAAGATCTTTTCTGGAACAGCTGGAACGCGCTGGTCGGCAATTCTGTCGACTGGACTGCGACCGCTGTATTCTGGAACGACGTATTTCTGCCGTGGCTGGTCGGCGGTCTGGTGCCGGGTATTTTCACCGGGATCGCCGCCTATACGATCAGCCTGCCGCTGATCGAAGCCTACCAGAAGCGCAGACGCGGCCGGATCAAGAAAAAGCTGGACGAGATACGGCGCAAGGCGGCGGCGCGAGCTGCCGAGAAGAAGGCAAAGGGCGAGGCGAATGGATAAGCTGAGGCTGGGCATCAATATCGATCATGTGGCCACCATCCGGAATGCGCGCGGTGGCGACAATCCCGATCCGGTGCGCGCGGCCCTGATGGCGCAGGCCGCCGGAGCCGACGGGATTACGGCGCATTTACGCGAAGATCGTCGCCACATCCGCGATGCCGACATGGCGGCAATTGCCGAGGCCATCGACATTCCGCTGAATTTTGAAATGGCGGCGACCGAGGAAATGTGCCGTATCGCCTTGGCTACAAGGCCGCACGCCGTCTGTCTGGTGCCCGAGCGACGCGAGGAACGAACCACCGAGGGCGGGCTGGAGGTGGCGGGCGATGCCAACCGTCTGAAGACTTATGTCGCGCCGCTGGTCGATATGGGTGCGCGCGTCTCGCTGTTCATAGCGGCCGACCCCCGGCAGATCGACGCCTCGGCCCGCGTAGGGGCGGCTGTCGTGGAACTGCACACCGGCAAGTATTGCGATGCTGTCGCCGAAGGACGGATCGAAGAAGCCGAAGCGGAGCTTGGGCGACTGATTTCCGCCGCGCGCCAGGCCGACGATCTGGGGCTGGAGGTGCATCTGGGCCATGGAATTACCTATGACAGTGTCACGGCATTGGCCGCGATTCCGCAGGCGGTGGAGTTCAACATCGGCCATTTCCTGATTGGCGAGGCCGTGTTTCGCGGCCTGCCCGACGCCATGGCCGAGATGCGGCGGCTGATGGATCAGGCGCGGGGCATGTTGCAGTGTTGACGCAAGGGCAAATCCAGTCCGCTTTGCCGATCAAGTTTTACAGATGATCCTTGGCATCGGCACCGATCTTGCGAACATCGACAGGGTGCAGGGCGTTCTCGACCGCTTTGGCGACAGGTTCCGCAACCGCGTGTTTACCCCCCGCGAACAGAGCAAGGCAGCCAGCCGCGTGGACGAGGCAGCGACCTATGCCAAACGCTGGGCCGCCAAGGAGGCATGTTCCAAGGCCCTCGGCACCGGGCTGCGTATGGGGATTTCATGGAAAGACATGGCCGTCAGCAACCTGCACACCGGCCAGCCCGTAATGAGTGTGACCGGCTGGGCAGCGGAGCGTCTGGATGTTATGTGCCCGGACGGATACGAGGCGATCATCCACGTCAGCCTGACCGACGATCATCCCTGGGCACAGGCCTATGTTGTGATCGAAGCGCGCCCCTTCGCCTGATGCGCATCGCTTGACCATCTGCATTGCCGCGACACTTCGCCCTCGGGCGGGTGCGCTGTTGACAGCAAAGAGGGCAGGGGGCAGGGAACCGAAACGTAATTCTGGAAGGTGATCATGGCGAAGGCGGAGAAGAAGGAGGGTCTCTTCGAGACGGTCAAGACCGTGTTCTGGGCCCTGGTGATCGCAGGCATCTTCCGTACACTGTTCTTTCAGCCGTTCTGGATTCCGTCCGGATCGATGAAAGACACGCTGCTGATCGGCGATTTCCTGTTCGTCAACAAAATGGCCTACGGTTATTCCCGCTATTCCTGCCCATTTTCACTCTGTCCGGTATCCGGCCGTATCTTCGGATCGCAACCTGAACGTGGGGATGTGATCGTCTTTCGCCATCCGGTCAATGGCACCGACTTCATCAAACGGCTGATCGGTCTGCCGGGGGATACGGTGCAGATGCGCGACGGCAGGCTTTACCTTAATGGCGAAGCGGTGCGGGTCGAACCGGCACCCGATCTCGTGGAGACGAAGGCCCCGCAGGGGCCGCAGCGCCTGACGCCGCGTTGTTCCAACGATCCTATCGGCCTGGGTGGTGAGTGCATTAAAGAGCGGTTTACCGAATATCTGCCGGGCAACGACCGCGGTCATTCGATCCTGAACATCGGTATGTCCAGCACTGACAATACCCCGGTCTTCACGGTTCCCGAGGGCCAGTATTTCTTCATGGGCGACAACCGCGACAACTCGCGCGACAGCCGGGTGCCCCGGTCGATCGGCGGCGTGGGGTTCGTGCCATATGAAAACCTGATCGGGCGGGCCGACCGGGTCGTCTTCTCCTCTGCCGGCAGCCGGATGCTGTATTTCTGGACATGGCGACTGGACCGTTTCTTCGAGGAGATCGTTTGAAGCTTTCCCGCGATCTCGACGCTTTCCAGGACCGTATCGGTCATCGCTTCGGGCAGCCCGAGTTGCTGCTGCGTGCGATGACTCATTCGTCTATTGCATCCGACACCCGTCCCGACAATCAGCGGCTTGAATTTCTGGGCGACCGCGTTCTGGGCCTCGTTATCGCCGAGGCGTTGATGAACGGCGACCGCACCGCCGAAGAAGGTCAGCTCGCCCCGCGCTTCAATGCACTGGTTCGCAAGGAGGCCTGCGCCGAAGTGGCCCGGTCAGTCGGGTTGGGCGATGTCCTCAAGCTTGGCAAATCGGAGCAGGTGACGGGCGGGCGTCGCAAGCTGGCATTGCTGGGCGACGCGATGGAAGCCCTGATCGCGGCAGTCTATCTGGATGCCGGACTGGACGCCGCCCGCGCGATGATCCTGCGCCTCTGGTCCGATCAGGTCGAGAATGTCGAATACGACGCCCGCGACGCCAAGACGACATTGCAGGAGTGGGCGCAGGCGCGCGGCATGAAGCCACCGGTCTATACTGTCACGGAACGGTCCGGCCCGGATCATGCGCCTGTTTTCCGCATCACAGCCAGCCTTGGGGAGGGCCCGTCGGCAGACGGAGAAGCCCCGTCCAAACGAGCGGCGGAACAGGCGGCGGCCAAGGCTCTGCTGACAGAGGTAAGTGATGACTGACCAAACAACACGGGCTGGTTTCGTCGCCCTTATTGGCGAGCCGAATGCCGGGAAATCCACACTTCTCAACCGGATGGTGGGGGCCAAGGTGTCCATCGTCACGCACAAGGTCCAGACCACGCGCGCCCGTGTACGCGGAGTGGCGATGGCGGGGGCAAGCCAGCTGATCTTTGTCGATACGCCCGGATTGTTCCGCCCCAAGCGCCGCCTGGATCGCGCCATGGTCGCAGCAGCCTGGACGGGGGCGGCGGACGCGGATGTGGTCGTTCTGTTGATCGAGGCGACACGCGGGCTGACCGAAGGTGTTGAGGCGATTTTGACTGCACTGGAGGACAAGCGCGGTGCGGGGCAGCCGGTCTTGCTGGCCATAAACAAGATCGACCGGGTTAAGGCCGATACGCTCTTGGCGCTGACCGAGAAGATGAACGCGCGCTACGCCTTTGACGGCACGTTCCTGATTTCAGCGGAACGCGGTCACGGGGTCGAGGATCTGCGCGCCGATCTGGCTGCGCGGGTGCCGGTGGGGCCGTGGCTCTATCCCGAGGATCAGATCGCGGACCTGCCGCTCAGGACGATTGCGGCGGAAATTACGCGCGAGAAACTGACGCTGCGGCTGCATCAGGAGTTGCCGTATCAACTGACTGTGGAAACCGAGAAGTGGGAGGATCGTCCCGACGGATCGGTGCGGATCGACCAGTTGATCTATGTCGTCCGGGATGGTCACAAGGGCATCGTGCTGGGCCGCAAGGGCGAGACGACGAAGGCCGTAGGACAGGCGGCGCGCGCCGATATGGAAGCGTTTTTGGGTCAGCGCGTCCACCTGTTCCTTCAGGTCAAGGTGCGGCCCGGCTGGATGGACGATGCGGAAAGGTTCGACGCAATGGGCCTGGATTTCAAGGACGGCAACGCCTGATGCGACTGACGGCATCCTTCTGGGTGTCCGCCTATCGCAAGCGGCTGGAGATGCACGACATATCCTGCTTCGTGGTGCGTCATGGCGACGATACGGCAGGCGCAGTACTGGTCAAGCTCAATACACTGGACGGAAATGCCCGTGTCTATCAGCGCAGTTTCGACCTGATGACCGGGGACCGGTCGTGGATCGTGCTGGCCGAGGGCGAAGAAGCGTATTGCGATCAGGCAATTGCGCGGCAGTACAGCTTTGATCCGGACCTTTGGGTGCTGGAGGTTGAAGACCGGCAGGGGCGACATATGCTGGATCAGGACGGTATGGGCTGATGGAATGGCGGGACGAAGGCATTGTTCTCGCGGCGCGACCTCATGGCGAAACTTCTGTTATTCTCGAGATGTTTACGCGCGCGCACGGGCGCCATCTGGGCGTCGTGCATGGGGGTGTCTCGCGCAAGAAATCCCCGATGCTGCAACCGGGCAATCAACTCGATGCAGTCTGGCGGGCCCGGCTGGAGAGCCATATGGGCGGCTGGACGGTGGAGCTGAAGCGGTCACGGGCGGCTGGAATATTGAGCGATCCTTTGCGGTTGGCTGCGTTGACGTCGGCCTGTTCAATGGCGTCGTTCGCTCTGCCGGAGCGAGAGGCGATGGAGGATTTCCAGACGCGGACAGAAGACCTTTGCGATGCGATTGTGGACGGGAAGGGCTGGATAACGGATTACGTTTATTGGGAAATGGCGCTTCTTGAGGTCACGGGCTTTCGGTTGGATCTGTCGGCTTGCGCGGTGTCCGGTGGGGCGAACGATCTGGCCTATGTCAGTCCGCGTACGGGTCGCGCGGTCAGTCGGTCGGGGGCCGGGGAGTGGGCATCCAAGTTGTTGAAATTGCCGGATATACTGCTCGGTGGAGCGCCGTCGATTGAAGGTGCTGTCGCGGCTTTGGAGGTTACCGGGTTCTTTTTGGAGAACAAGCTGGCTCCGTCACTGGGCAATCGGCCTGTGCCGCCAGCGCGTCAGCGATTGCTGGCGGCGCTGAAATCCGAGGTATGAGGAACGGGTGATCCACGGGTGATCTGCGTCGGACGTCGAGGGCGCAGAACGTCGCGTCTTTCCCCTGCGTAAGCGTCAGGGGAGGAGGGGATAACTCAGGTTTTACCCGAGCAAGCGGCGGGCGATGACCTGAGCCTGAATTTCCGCCGCGCCTTCGAAGATGTTCAGGATGCGGGCGTCGCAGAGCAGGCGGCTGATCGGGTATTCCAGAGCGAAGCCGTTGCCACCGTGGATCTGCAACCCGTTGTCGGCGGCGGCCCACGCGGTGCGTGCGCCCAGCAGTTTGGCCATGCCCGCTTCGATGTCGCAGCGGCGGTCGTTGTCTTTTTCCCCGGCGGAGAAATAGGTGAGCTGTCGCGTGACCATGATGTCGACGGCCATCATCGCCAGTTTGTTGGCGACGCGGGGGAATTCGATCAGGGCCTTGCCGAACTGGGTGCGGGTCTCGGCATAGGCAAGTGCTTCGTCCAATGAGGCCTGTGCGACGCCGATGGCGCGCGCGGCGGTCTGGATGCGAGCGCTCTCGAAGGTCTGCATCAACTGCTTGAAGCCCGCGCCGGTGACGCCGCCCAGAAGGTTGTCGCCCGCGACGTGAAAGCCGTCGAACGCCAGTTCATATTCCTTCATGCCACGGTAGCCCAGCACCTCGATCTCGCCGCCGCTCATGCCGTGGGTCGGGAAGGGTGCTTCGTCGGTGCCGGGCGTTTTTTCGGCAAGGAACATCGACAGGCCCTTGTAGTCGGTGGACTCGGGGTCGGTCCGCGCCAACAGGGTCATCATATGTGTGCGGGCGGCGTGGGTGATCCAGGTCTTGTTGCCGGTCACGGTCCAGTCGTCGCCTGTCCTGACGGCACGCGTCTTGAGGGAGCCGAGGTCGGAGCCGGTATTCGGTTCGGTAAAGACAGCAGTGGGAAGCGTCTCGCCCGAGGCGAGTTTGGGCAGCCACTTGGCTTTCTGGTCGTCGGTGCCGCCACAGAGGATCAATTCAGCCGCGATTTCCGAGCGTGTGCCCAGCGAGCCGACGCCGATATAGCCGCGCGACAGTTCCTCGGACACGACGCACATCGCCGCCTTGGGCAGGCCGAGGCCGCCAAATTCTTCGGGGATGGTCAGGCCGAAGACGCCCATTTCGGCCATCTCGTCGATGACCTCCATCGGGATCAGTTCGTCGCGCAAATGCCAGCCGTGGGCGTGGGGCGCGACCTTGTCGGTGGACCAGCGGCGAAACTGGTCGCGGATCATGTCGAGTTCTTCGTCCTGCCCGGTGGCACCGAAGGTGGCGTTGGCGGTGCCATCACGCATCAGGGCGACGAGGCGGGTTCGGGCGGCCTGGGTGTTGCCCTGACTGCACAATGTCATCACGGCTGGGATCATCAGACTGCGCTGTTGGTCCTGAGTCAGGCCGATGTCATCCATGCGGACGATTTCGCCCTGCGACATCGGGATACCGCCACGGACCTGCAAAAGGTATTCGCCGAACGCGATCTGGTGGATCAACATCTCCATCTCGCCAAAGCTGCCGGTGGCATTCAGACGGTCTGCCCAATTCTGCATCTGACGCAGGGCCTGCGCATAGGTCGCAAGCCAGGCGAAGCCGTGGGTGGCGGTCTGGCAGGCCTCCATAAGATCTGGGGCAATGCGGCTGTCACGGGTGACATGGGCCGCTGCCGCCTCCCTGGCAGCGACGACAAGCACATCGAGCGCCTCGGTTGCCGTCGCGGTGAGCGTCAGAAGGTCCGGCAGAATCGTCGGCATGTCGAGCGGCATCGTCTGTCCATCGTGGGGCATCGGACCCTCCTGGGCTTTGGTTATTGTGCAGTTGCAGCGAAACTTAATTGCATGAAAATACCTCCGCAAGTGTATAAAGTGTCTTATGGTCGGACTGGTCTGTCGGCATTGCCCGTCGTAGGCAGGCGGCATGGAATACCTTTCTCCCTTCGCCTGGACTCTTGCGCTCGTCATCGCGCTGTTCGCGGGAATAGTTAAGGGATCGATCGGCTTCGCCCTGCCGCTGATCATGATTTCGGGGCTTTCAAGTTTCCTCGATCCGAAACTGGCGCTTGCCGGGATACTGATATCAGTGCTTGCCACCAACGTGTGGCAGGTCACACGTCAGGGGTGGGAGCCTGCGCGCGATGCGGCGGTGCTGCACTGGCGGTATCTGCTGATCGTGATGGTGGCGATTTTCGCAGCGGCGCAGATTGTCACCCGTATCCCCGGTCAGGTGTTTTATTTCATACTGGGTATCCCAGTCGTGGCGTTGTCGCTGATCCAGCTGGTCGGTGTGCGCCTTTCGATCGCGCCTGAGCGTCGCGTCGCGGCGGAATGGGGAATCGGACTGATTTCCGGGCTGCTTGGCGGGCTGACCGGGACCTGGGGGCCGACGACGGTGTTGTATCTGCTGGCCATCGACACGCCGAAGGCGCGGCAAATGGTGGTGCAGGGCGTAATTTACGGGGCGGGATCGGTGGTTCTGGTGCTGGCACATCTGCGGTCCGGCATCCTGAACGGCGAAACGGTGTGGTTTTCGGCTGCCATGCTGCCTGCGGCGCTGATCGGTATGGCGATCGGATTCAAGGCTCAGGACCGGATGGATCAGGCGTTGTTCAAGCGCGTGACGCTGATCGTGCTGGTCGTCGCGGGGGTGAACCTGATCCGCAAGGGGTTGAGTGGTTTCTAGAAAATGGTCGAATCCCCGGCAGGACGGGTCAGGACAGGAACTGGAAGCAGGCCTGTTCGACGCGGCCACGACCTTCGCTTTCGGTTACCGTGAAGGGCACACGGACGACCGGGGTGCCGTCGACCTCGATTGAAAATTCCCACGCGCCGGGCACTTTTTCGTAGTCCATCTCGAAGGTGAAAAGATTCAGACTCTCGCTTCCCGGTTCGATCACGTCGGACCACTCCTCACGCTCGACGCCGCGGTCGCCCATCGGGGGATGGGTGACGACAACGGTGACATCCTGCATGGGCATGCCGGGTTTCAGGGCGGTGCGAAACCCGAAGCTGAGGTTATCCATCGCGGGCACGATGCGATCCGGCAGGTCGAAGGTCTGCCCTTGCTGAATCCGGCGGATATAGCCCGCTTCCGTGCCTGGCGCCTCGACAAGTTCGCCGGTGGACTCGCGCGGGCAGATAATGCCGGCGTCGACCAGGCGGACCTGTGCAGTGGCCGGAGTGACGATCGTCAGCAGCAGGACAGTGGCAAGGGAACGGATCATATGAAGATCTTTCAGCTTTGCAGGCGCATGCCGCAGGCGGCATCCACGCGGGCATCGGGCCCATCGATCACGGTGAAATCGACCGATACGGCAGTTTTCCCCTCCACCTCTACCGCGAGGGTCCATGTGCCGACCAGCAGTTCATAGCCGTAGTCGAAGCGGTAGATGCGACCATACGTCTGACCACCGGCGGGCAAAGTGATCGAATAGGCCTGTTCGGTGATGCCATCGGGGCCCATGGGCGGATGTCGGGTGATCATCCGTGCCTTGACCGGGGTATCGCCCTCTACCTCGGTGCGGAATCCGAACCCCAGACCTGGCACGGCAGGCAGGCTGCGGCCCGGAAGATCGAAACTGATGCCCTGGATCCGACGCACGAAACCGGAGGTTGTGCCGGGTGCCTTGATGATCACGCCTTCCCGAAAGTCGGGGCAGGAGATGCCGACTTCCACCAGGCGAACCTGCGCGGCAAGCGGCGTCGCATTGAACAGGATCAGCAGGGCCGATGCCACCAGACCGGACAGGGGCCGCAATGGCCCCCGCCGGGCAATGAGGGTCAGCCGATGGCGCACGCCTTTACGTCCTCGTCGATGTGATCGACGTACTTCTCGAAGTTGGCGGCAAACATGTCCACCAGCTTTTGTGCCTGTGCGTCGTAAGCGTCCTTGTCCGCCCATGTCCGGCGAGGGTCCAGCAACAGGTCTGCCACGCCTTCGCAATGCACCGGCACGTCGAAACCGAAGTTCGGATCGCTGCGGAACTCTCCCCGCGACAATGACCCCGACAGCGCGGCTGTCAGCAGCGCGCGGGTCGCCTTGATCGGCATTCGCGATCCGGTGCCATGAGCGCCGCCGGTCCAGCCGGTGTTGACCAGCCAGCAATCGGATCCGTGCTTGGCGATCTTGTCACGCAGCAGGTTGCCATAGACTTCGGGCCTGCGCGGCATGAAGGGCGCGCCGAAGCATGTTGAGAATGTCGGCTCGGGTTCGGTCACGCCACGCTCGGTTCCCGCGACCTTGGACGTGAAGCCGGACAGGAAGTGATACATCGCCTGGGCCGGTGTCAGTCGGGCGATCGGGGGCAGGACACCGAAGGCATCGCAGGTCAGCATGATGACATTTCCGGGGTTGCCGCCAAGCGCAGATGGCGATGCGTTGGAAATGTAATCCAGCGGATAGGCCGCTCGCATGTTCGCGGTGATGCTGTCGTCGTCGAAGTCCAGATCCAGAGTGTCGGGGTCGAACACCATGTTCTCGATCACGGTGCCGAACTTCGAGGTGGTGGCAAAGATTTCCGGCTCCGCATCGGGCGACAGGTTGATCGTCTTGGCATAGCAGCCGCCTTCGAAGTTGAAGATGCCGCGATCCGACCAGCCATGTTCGTCGTCACCGATCAGTATGCGGTCGGGTGCGGCGGACAGCGTTGTCTTGCCGGTGCCCGACAGGCCGAAGAAAATGGCCGACTCCGTGGGTTTGCCAGGCGCATGGTTGGCCGAGCAGTGCATCGGCATCACGCCTTTCTCGGGCAGGATGTAATTGAGCAGCGTGAACACGGATTTCTTGTTCTCGCCCGCGTATTCGGTGCCGGCGATCAGGATTTCCTTCGCGTCCAGGTTCATCGCGATGACCACATCGCTGCGGCACCCATGACGCGCCGGATCGGCCTTGAAGGACGGGCAGTTGATGATGGTGTATTCAGGAACGAATTTCGCGAGTTGCTGCGCGTCGGGGCGGCGCAGCATATGGCGGATGAACAGGGAATGCCATGCAAGTTCAGTTACCACCCGCACATCGAGGCGATGGGCCGGATCGGCGCCGCCGAACAGGTCCTGCACGAAATAGTCGCGGCCCTTCATATGGGCGAGCATGTCGGACTTGAGTGTTGCATAGGCCGCGGGCGTCATCGGCGCGTTGTTGTTCCACCAGACCGTACCTTCGGTAGAGGCACTGCGAACGACATGCTTGTCCTTGGGAGACCGGCCGGTGAACTTGCCGGTCGTCACCAGGAATGACCCGCCGTGACCCAGCGTGCCCTCCTTGCGGACAATAGCCTGCTGGATGATCGCAGGCTCCAGCAAATTGTAATAGACGCGACCCAACCCTGTGATGCCTTGGGCTTCGAGCGTCTGCTCGGGGTTCACGCGGTGGGTCATCGTCATGCTCCTTTTAGCGGGGGCACGTCGGGTCGAACGATCTGTCGGCATCGACAGTCGCCCCGGCCTCCCCATGTGTTCTACGTATCATCGCGGCCGGTTATGGGGCAGGGGGTGTTAGCGCAAGCAGGGCCTCCCGCTAGCGCAATCATGTGTCCGATAGGAAACATCCCTTTAACCGCGCCTTAATTGCAGACGGGCCACAGTCAGCCGAGCGAATCATCCGGATGGCGATTTGTGTTGATCTTGAGGGGTCTTTTCGGGGACGATGAAAAAAAAAGCAGTATAACAGGCAATCAAAGGACATTGGCATGTCGCGGATCGCGCTCGTCGACGACGACAGGAACATCCTGACGTCGGTTTCAATGACTCTCGAAGCCGAAGGCTTTGAAGTCGAGACTTATAATGATGGACAGTCGGCGCTGGACGCCTTCACCAAGCAAATGCCGGATCTGGGTGTCTTCGACATCAAGATGCCGCGCATGGACGGGATGGACCTGTTGCAACGTGTGCGGCAGAAATCTTCGGTTCCGGTGATCTTTCTGACGTCCAAAGACGATGAGATCGACGAGGTTCTGGGCCTGCGGATGGGGGCCGACGATTACGTGCGCAAGCCGTTCAGTCAGCGTCTGCTGGTCGAACGTATCCGCGCGATCCTGCGCCGTCAGGAGGCGATCGCCTCGGACGACACGGAAACCCCCGAAGACACCCAGATCATGCAGCGCGGGGAGCTTTCGATGGACCCGCTGCGACATGCAGTGAGGTGGAAAGGTCGCGACGTCACCCTGACCGTCACGGAATTCCTTCTTCTGCAGGCGCTGGCCCAGCGGCCGGGTTTCGTCAAGTCGCGCGATCAGTTGATGGATGTTGCCTATGACGATCAGGTTTATGTCGACGACCGCACGATCGACAGCCATATCAAGCGGCTGCGCAAGAAGATGCGGTCCGCCGACTCCGAGTTCTCGGCCATCGAGACGCTTTACGGTATTGGCTATCGCTACAACGAAGAATAGATCGGGTTAGAATGGCTTCCGTGACCGACATGGACATGGCTCCCGCGGCGCGTAAGCGTCGGCGGTTTGGCCGTGATACTCCTGCCAAGGGCGGGGAAGTCGTGCTTGGTGAAGATTGGGATCGTCCTGAAGATACGGTCGATCGCGAGTTGAGCGCGGCCCGCGAACGTCGCGGCTTGTTCAGCCTCGACCGTTCCCCCTTGGCGCGAAAGATCATCCTGTTCAACCTGCTCGCCATTCTTATGTTGGTGGCAGGCGTTCTGTTCCTGAATCCGTCTCGCGACAGCCTTCTGGTGCAGCGCGAACAGGGTCTGGTGACCGAAGCGCGGCTGATCGCGGATATCTTTCAAGCGTCATTGCCGCAGGGTGCGCCCGTGTCGCTGGGGGCGGGCGACGGTATCGATGTTACCGATCTTCTGGAGCGGATCGACCTGCCGCGCGGGGTCGATGTACATGTTTTCGACACAAGCGGTGCATTGGTCGCGCAGGCCACCGGCGACAATGTCGTGGAAGAAGTCGATGGATTGAGCGTCGGCACCCGGAAAACGACGATCATCACCTCGGCCCTGAATGGGGTCTGGGAGATCGTGTCTTCGATCTTCAGCCGCCCCCCGGAGGAAGCCCCGCGTCCGCTCGACGTGGCGCAGGGCCTGATCGCCCAATCGGACGGTGGCACCGCGATCCGCGGCTATGATGGCGAGGATGGCAAACTGTTCACCGTTGCCACGCCGATTCTGGCGGCGGGCAGGGAAATGGGAATGATCGCCATTACAACCCGGGCGGGTGAAATCGATGCGCTGGTCCGGGTCGAGCGGGAACAGCTTCTGCAGATGTTCGTGATCGCCCTACTGGTGTCCATAGGGCTGAGCCTCGTGCTGGCGTCGACCATCGCGAACCCATTGTCGGACCTGTCAGCCGCAGCGGAACTGGGCCGCGACAAACACGCGCGCAAGATGTCGCCGCAGCGTGTTCGTATCCCGGACCTTACGGCACGCCCCGACGAGATCGGCCGTTTGTCCGGCGCGCTGCGCGGTATGGTGGCGGCGCTTTATGATCGCATCGATAGCAACGAGCAATTCGCAGCCGATGTCGCGCATGAAATCAAAAACCCGCTGGCCAGCCTGCGGTCCGCCGTGGGTACGATGCGCCTGGCCAAGAATGACGATCAACGCGGCCGCCTGCTTGATGTGATCGAGCATGACGTGCGGCGACTGGATCGCCTTGTTTCCGACATCTCGAACGCGTCCCGCCTCGACTCCGAACTGGTCAAGGAGGAGGAGGAGCCGTTCGATCTGGTCAAGATGATCTCGAACCTCGCCGTCTACAATGCGCAGGAAGCGGAACTCGACAACATCGACTTCATCACTGACCTGCCGAAGGAACCCATCGTTATCATGGGGCTGGAGGCGCGCCTGGCGCAGGTTTTCGTCAACCTGATTACCAATGCGCTGTCTTTCTGCGAGGAGGGCGATGCCGTTCGCGTCTGGCTGCGCCGCCGGGAAAATCGTGTACTTGTCGTGGTCGAGGATACGGGGCCGGGAATTCCGGAGGCTGCACTGACGAAGGTGTTCAATCGCTTCTATTCGGAACGACCCGAGAAGCAGTTCGGCAATCACTCTGGTCTTGGTCTGGCGATTTCGAAGCAGATCGTCGAGGCACATGGCGGCGTCATCTGGGCCGAGAACATCCGACCGACCGACATGGATCTGACGTCAGACCCGCTTGGCGCGCGTTTCGTTGTCGGCCTGCCGATCTGATCGATGGAATAGGGTGTTGGCCCATCCGACCCCCTCCGCCGTCGCGGACCTGACGATCACGACTCGAAACGCCGGGCTTTCCCGGTCAGATATGTCATTGCTGCATGAGCCCGCGACATGCCCTTTTCATCGACTCCCTTGCCGGACGGCAGAATATCGGTTCATGCAACGACGGTCGCTGTTGCGGATCGCGCCTTGTTGATAACCGGCCCGTCGGGCAGCGGGAAATCCGGGGTTGCGGCGCAGATGATCGCGCTGGGTGCCGACCTGGTGACAGATGACCTGACTGTTCTGTCTCCAGGGATGAGGGACAGGGATGGCGACGGTTCATTGGCCGGGGGCGTCATTGCTGAAATGCCCGCCAGGGGGGTGGCAGCGATGGAGCTTCGGGGCCTGGGGATCGTGCCGATGACAGTAGCGGGGCCGACGTCTCTGGCTGGGGTGCTGCTGCTGGAACCCATGCAATCCCGCCTGCCGGAACCGGAAACAGTCCTTCTGTGCGGTGTGCAAATGCCGCTTCTGCGGCATCCGGCCACTGCTGACCTGGCCGCGAAACTGATACTTTGGCTGAAGACACGGTAGAGTGTGAAAGTGTGCAGCTGCCGTGCCCTAGTATTGCCATCACAATTGTCTATGTCAGGCCTGCGTATGCGAGAATGGAATGATATCGGCATCTGAGCCCATCGACCTGATCCTTGTCACCGGCCCGTCGGGTGCCGGTCGGACAACGGCGGTCCATGTGCTGGAGGATGCGGGGTTCGAAGTCATCGACAATCTGCCGCTGTCGTTAACGGCCCGGCTGCTCGACGGTGGCACCGATCGGCCGCTGGCCCTTGGCATAGATATCCGAAACCGCGATTTCAGTGTCGACGCGCTTCTGTCGCTGGCGGCGCGATTGCGGGCCGACCCGACCTATGCGGCGCGTCTGCTGTATCTGGATTGCGACGCAGCGACTTTGATTGCCCGGTTTTCCGAGACGCGCCGTCGTCACCCCCTTGCCCCGGAAGAGGATGCGGAAGTCGGCGTCACACGCGAGTTGTCGATCATCGACGCGGTCGCCGATCATGCAGATATCGTGATCGATACGACCGGAATGACCGTGCATGATCTCAAGGATGAAGTGTTGCGATGGTTTGGCCGGGACCAGCGCCGATTAGCGGTCTCGGTGCAGTCTTTCAGCTACAAGCGGGGCGTGCCACGGGGTCTGGACATGGTGTTCGACGTACGGTTTCTGGCGAACCCGCACTGGGTGCCGGAACTGCGCGGCGGCACGGGTCGCGATGCTCCGGTTCGCAAGTATGTGACGAGCGATCCGCGTTTCACGGATTTCTATGATCGCCTGTCCGGGCTGATCACGTCGCTTCTGCCAGCCTATCGGGACGAGGGGCGGGCGCATCTGGCGATCGGGTTGGGATGCACAGGCGGGCGGCACCGATCCGTTGCCGTAACGGAAATGCTGTCAGAGACCCTTGCCGAGCACGGTTGGCAGGTGTCTAAACGGCATCGGGAATTGGATCGCCGCACTGCGGCGATCCCCAATGGTTCGGGGGATACGAACCACGGGGAAAGCGCCGCATGATCGGCATCGTCATCGTCGCCCATGGGGGCCTGGCCGAAGAATATCGGCGTGCCGTGGAACATGTCATGGGCCCGCAGCAAGGGGTGCGCGCGATTTCCGTCGCCGCGTCCTGCGACCGTAGCGGCAAGGAAAACGAGATTCGCGCGGCTGCCGATGCTGTCGATCAGGGGGACGGCGTTGTCGTCGTCACTGATATTTTCGGTGGGTCGCCGTCGAACCTGTCGATGGGCGCCTGTGCACCCCGCGACCGCAAAATCTTCTATGGGGCGAACCTGCCGGCGTTGATCAAGCTGGCGCGCAGCCGCGACAAGCCCCTGACCGAAGCACTGGCCTTGGCGAAAGCGGCGGGAACGCGTTACATGGACGTTGCAGAGGGTCCGGCGGTCTGATCCGGAAGGACATGGCCAGGGGATTGGATGCCGATTCGAACGTTTGAAATCGTGAACGAAAAGGGCTTGCATGCGCGGGCCTCGGCCAGGTTCGTGGAGACGGTCGAGGGGTTCGACGCCCGCGCATCGGTCAGTCGCGACGGAATGTCGGCGGGCGGCGACTCGATCATGGGCTTGCTGATGCTGGCCGCCGCGCGCGGCACATCGATCGAGGTGGAGACGACCGGCCCACAGGCCGATGCCCTGATGGAGGCATTGGCGGCGCTGGTCGCCGATTTCTTCGGGGAGGGTATGTGAGCGACGTTCCGTTACTGGGACGCACCGGGAACCCTGAGCAAGATCAGGTCCCGGAAGAGGATTACGTCCCTTATGACGGTGGCAACCTGAGCTATGCCGGAACCTTCACCGATCCGTTCAAGGTGAATGTCATTCGCACGCTGGAATGGATGACCGGCAAGCTGCACCTGTTACGTCTGATCCGTCGGTTTGAGCGTGAAGGCGTTGAGACAGGGCAGGCTTTCTTCGCCCATGCGCTGCGGGTGATGAATATCCGCATCGACACCCCCGCCGAACAGATCTCCCGCATTCCCGCAACCGGGCCTTTGGTGGTGGTCGCGAACCACCCGCATGGTCTGGTCGACGGGATCGTGCTTGCAGACCTGATCGGGCGGGTGCGGACCGATTATCGCATTCTGACGCGCAGCTTGCTGACCGACGTGCCCGAGGTCGCCGATTTCATGATCCCGGTTCCGTTCCCGCATGAAGCCGACGCGCGTGAACGCAATCTGGAGATGCGCCGCCTTGCCATGGCGCACCTCTCGGATGGAGGCTGTATCGTGGTATTTCCGGCGGGAGCCGTCGCCGCGTCGGAAACGGCTTTTGGTCCGGCTATCGAGAAGCCGTGGAACCCTTTCACAGGCAAGATGATCCGGCGCAGCGGTGCAACGATCGTTCCGGTGTATTTCAGGGGACGGAATTCGCGGGCCTATCAGATTGCCAACCGAATTTCCGCAACGTTGCGGCAGGGTCTGCTGCTGCACGAGGTGGTGCATGCCCTTGGCAAGCCCCAGGTACCGGTCATCCGCGCGCCGCTCCATCCCGATGACTGGGGCCCGATGGCAGGGAATGCCAGCGACTTCATGGACTGGCTGCGCGACCGGACGATCAAGGGATAGCGCAGCTCAGCGGGTGGGAACCGGGTCGCCTTCGCCGCGGTAATCATAGAAACCACGTTGTGTCTTGCGACCCAGCCATCCGGCCTCGACGTATTTAGTCAGAAGGGGGCAGGGCCGGTACTTGGTATCTGCCAGCCCGTCATGCAGCACGTTCATGATCGCAAGGCAGGTATCCAGGCCAATGAAATCGGCCAGCTCCAGCGGCCCCATCGGATGATTTGCCCCCAGCTTGAGCGAGGTGTCGATTGAGGTCACCGTGCCGACGCCTTCATACAGGGTATAGACCGCTTCGTTAATCATCGGCATCAGGATGCGATTGACGATGAAAGCGGGAAAATCCTCGGCCGTGGCTGCGGTCTTTTCCAGCCGGTCCACGACGGACCGGCAGGCGTCGTACGTCGGCTCGTCCGTGGCGATGCCGCGGATCAGCTCGACCAGTTGCATGACCGGGACGGGGTTCATGAAATGGAAGCCCATGAACTTCTCGGGCCGGTCTGTTCGGCTGGCCAGTCGGGTGATCGAGATCGAAGACGTGTTCGAAGTCAGAATCGTTTCGGGTTTCAGTGCGGGCAGCAACTCTGCAAAAATTGCATGTTTCACGTCTTCCCGTTCGGTTGCAGCTTCGATGATCAGATCGGACGGTCCAAGCTCAATCAGCGTCGAGGTCGTGCGAATGCGCTGCATGGCTGCATCTCGGTCATTCTGAGCGATCTTTTCACGGCTGACCTGTCGGTCGAGATTCGTGCCGATTATCTTCACGGCCTCTTCCAGCGCATCGGCATTCACGTCTGTCAGAGTCACGTCATAGCCCGCCAGAGCGCAGACATGCGCGATCCCGTTGCCCATCTGGCCTGCCCCAACGATGCCGATGCTGGTGATGTCCATGCCGCTCTCCTGACCCCATGTGACGTGCCGGGACCATAGCAGCGGAACGGGGCGGGGCAAGGCAGGGCGGAATGCTGAAAATTATCAGTGAATGCAGGGCTCAACCTTTCGGTAAGCCTTGGATGCAACAGTTGCCTTCAGACGATGAAAGCGACGGAATCGGCATGAACTTCGATGGGCAAGACACGGGGCTGGACTATTACCCCTGCACATATGGCAAGTCCCGAACGATGTTCCGGGGCCCCAGGGTCAGTCTGGACGGGCCCTATACGGTCGTGATCGGCAGTTGCGAGGTCTATGGCCGATACGTCGAAGATCCGTTCACCGACCAGCTTGCGGAGCGAACCGGACGTCGGGTCGTCAATCTGGGCGTGATCAACGGTGGCATCGATACCTTCGTCAAGGACGAGGCGATCATGCAGATCATCGGCGGCGCGGAAACGGTCGTGATTCAGGCAATGGGGGCGCAGAATCTATCGAACCGATATTATACTGTGCATCCGCGTCGCAACGACCGCTTTCTGAAGCATTCGACGACAATGACGAACCTGTATCGCGACGTCGATTTCAGCGATTTCAGCTTCACGCGTCACATGCTTTCGTCTCTGCGCGAGGTGTCACAGAACCGGTTTCGAATTCTGCAACTGGAACTGGAGATAGCTTGGGTTGCGCGCATGACGGTGCTGCTGTCGCGCATCAAAGGTAATCGCATTCTTCTGTGGATCGAGGATGAAACGGATCGCGGGCTGGGGGCCGAGCCGTTGTTCGTGACGGTCGATATGATGCAGCAGCTGGAGGCATCGCTGGACAAGATCGTACATTGTAACGTGACCGATGCCATGACCGATGCGCAGACTGCACAGATGGTCGTTCCTCAAGCTGACCTTGCACGCGCCAATCAGTTCCTGACCCCTGCAGCCCATGAACGAGTTGCGGAAAATCTGGTCAGGGCAGTGCGTCGGGTCGATGGAATGGCGGCCTGATCGCCCAGAGACGGGGGCACAGGATATGCGAACAGACAAAATACGAAAGCACGGCCCCGCAGGTTTTACGGGACCGCGCGAGATCGACGAAATGGCGCGTTGTCAGAGCTTTTCGATCAATTCAGGCACAGCGGTGAACAGGTCGGCGACCAGACCGTAGTCCGCGACCTGAAAGATCGGCGCTTCCTCGTCCTTGTTGATGGCAACGATGATCTTCGAGTCTTTCATGCCCGCCAGGTGCTGGATCGCCCCGGAAATGCCGACTGCGATATACAGATCTGGAGCGACGACCTTGCCAGTCTGACCGACCTGCCAGTCGTTCGGCGCATAACCCGAGTCGACCGCGGCACGGGACGCACCGACAGCGGCGCCCAGCTTGTCGGCCAGTTTTTCGATCATCGCGAAGTCTTCTTCCGACCCGACGCCCCGGCCTCCCGACACGACGACCCCCGCAGAGGTGAGTTCGGGACGATCCGATGCTGCGACCTTGTCTTCGATCCATTCGGACAGGCCAGGGTCGGCGACGGCACCGATCGTCTCGACCGGCGCGCTGCCGCCATCGCCCGACAGATCGAACGTTGACGTGCGGACCGTCATCACCTTTGTGGCATCCGACGACTTGATTGTCTGGATGGCATTGCCAGCATAGATCGGTCGTTCGAATGTGTCGGCGTCGATCACCGCGGTCACATCGGACAGGATCATGACATCCAGAAGGGCGGCAATGCGCGGCATCACGTTCTTGGCGTCGGTGGTCGAGGGCGCCAGGATGTGGCTGTAATCGCCTGCGAGCGACACAACCAGCGCGGCAGTCGGTTCGGCCAGCCGATGTCCCAGCGAGGCGTCTTCGGCGACCAGAACCCTGCTCACGCCGTCCAGTTTCGCAGCCGCATCGCCGGCGGCGGCGGCGGATGCCCCGGCGCACAGAATCGTCACGTCGCCCAACTGCTTCGCCGCCGTCAGTGCCTTGGAGGTCGCATCGACGTTGAGTTCACCGTTGGTCACTTCGCCAATCAGAAGAACAGCCATCAGACAGCCCCCGCTTCTTTGAGTTTCGCGACAAGCTCGTCGACCGAGGCGACCATTTCACCGGCCTTGCGGGCTTCGGGTTCGGTCGTCTTAATGATTTCCAGCCGGGGGGCAGCGTCGACGCCGTAATCAGCAGGGGTCTTTTCATCAAGCGGCTTTTTCTTGGCCTTCATGATGTTCGGCAGCGATGCATAGCGCGGCTCGTTCAGGCGCAGATCAACAGTAACGATTGCAGGCATCTTGACCTTGATGGTCTGAAGGCCGCCGTCGACTTCGCGGGTGACAGTCGCGTGGTCGCCATCGACCGACAAATCGGACGCGAAGGTGGCCTGCGACCAGCCCAGAAGGGCCGACAACATCTGGCCAGTGGCGTTCATGTCGTTGTCGATGGCCTGTTTGCCGGCGAGAACGAGGCCGGGGGCCTCCTCGTCGATCACAGCCTTGAGGATCTTGGCGACGGCCAGCGGCTCGATGTCCGTGTGAACATCATCGGCGGCAACGATCAGAATGGCGCGGTCGGCACCCATTGCCAGTGCGGTCCGCAGTGTTTCCTGGCTTTGTTTGACGCCGATGGAGACGGCAACGACTTCAGTCGCGGTTCCGGCCTCTTTCAGGCGGATCGCCTCTTCGACGGCAATCTCGTCAAAGGGGTTCATGGACATCTTGACGTTCGCAAGATCGACGCCCGAGCCATCGGCCCTGACGCGCACTTTGACGTTGTAATCGATGACCCGTTTGACGGGCACGAGGACTTTCATCGGTCGCTCCTCCTACAGATGTTTTCCGGGTGTTAACGGAACAATACTGCGGCGGACAGGGCGAAAGCGACAGGATGATGCCTTCTGACGCACCGTCGGACAGGTTATGCGGATGTCGAAGGGCAGAGCGATGCGGGTTCGGATCAGGCGGCGATGCCGTGGCGCTGCGCGAGACGGGACAGGATCGAACCGCGCGGCGGCACGCCGTCGTAATCTGCGGCCAGGCGGCTGCGGATGCGACGTCCGTAAAGATGGATCGATTGCGTGTTGGGCGTGATGTGTTCCCACGTCATCCGGGCCTTGCGGAAGAACCGACGGCGGTCTGCATAGCGCACGGGATAAAGGACATCGCGTTCCAACGCGTGTTCGATTTCGCCGGTCGTCCGCAGGACATGCGTGATCCCGGTCGGCCCCCAGACCGCCCATGGCATTTCAGTCACATGCATCGGGTCGCCATCGCGGGCACGGCGGCAGGCGATGTCGAGCATGCGCGGCGGCAGCCAGGGCAGGACGGCGTATTCGTCACTGGTATAGGCGATCAGTTCGGCCAGAGCCGGGCTGTCCGCAGGCAGGGCAAGCACACCATTTGAGACGGACCCCTGATGATCGTCTTCCCACGAAAAATAATAACCGTCCTTGGGCGTGAAGGGCCGCAGACAATAGGCGTCGGTGTCCGCCCAGATGATACCGGGGCGCTTGCGCAGCAGGTGATAACGAAAGCGGTCGGCAAAGGGTGCCGGACTGCCGGTACGGGGGTGCACGGTATAAGTGTCGGGGCGCGGCAGAATGTCGGCGGCATCGGCGATCAGCACGCCCTCGGGCACGCCTTCGATCTCTTCATAGCTGTAAAGCGTGATCTCGTGACCGATATCCACGAAGGACTTGAGGCAGAGACGTTCCACGAAAGACAGCGGCGCTCCCGTCCAAAAACTTGCCACGGGAGAGAGAGTTGCATCTGCCATCTTCGGGGTCTCCTGACCGTGGCAAG